>ENA-OQBT01000444-OQBT01000444.1-human-gut-metagenome-genome-assembly--contig:-NODE-444-length-25741-cov-3.829312_pt1 | contig 25741 bp, 28 predicted proteins | sample MGYA00242749_ERZ504557 | MGnify/ENA primary metagenome ERZ504557 (study PRJEB26092, sample SAMD00036243) | human gut metagenome | host: Homo sapiens | study: EMG produced TPA metagenomics assembly of... | reverse complement strand
TTAGAAAAAATCAGGTCAAATAGTTTTATGGATAATTTTGTTAAAACCGATGACATCTTAAATGATATGTGTGGGATTATTGAGTCCTCACAAAAAGCTGCATATCAGGCTGTCAATACATTGCTCGTGCAGAGAAATTGGTTGATTGGTTACAGAATAGCAGAAGAAGAATTAGGTGGAGATGAACGTTCGGAGTATGGGCTAGAGGTAATAAAGAAAATTTCTAAAGAACTGACTCAGCGATATGGAAAAGGATATGATAGAAGTAATTTATATCATTGTCTGAAGTTTTATAAAACCTTTCCTGAAATTGTCGACACGGCGTGTAGACAATCCGGCGTTCTGCTTTCGTGGTCGCATTATAGAACATTATTACAGGTCAAAGACCCTGAAGCTCGTGACTGGTATGAGAAAGAAGCCGCAGAACAGACTTGGAGTGTTCGTACTTTGCAGAGGAACATTTCTTCTCAGTATTATTATCGTATGCTGGGGACTCAGAAAAAAGAGCTTGTAGAAAGTGAAATGAAGGAACTGACTACACCGTATCAGAATGATAAGTTGGAGTTCATCAAAAATCCGGTAGTTGCGGAGTTCTTAGGATTTTCGCAGAATACAGATTTTACAGAGAGTGACCTTGAGAAAAGTATCCTTTCCAATTTGCAGAAATTCTTGATGGAGCTTGGAAAGGGATATGCTTTTGTGGCAAGACAGCAGCATATTCATACGGAGAAGCAGGACTACTATATCGACCTTGTATTCTACAATTACATACTGAAATGCTTTGTCCTTATTGATTTGAAAACAGAGAAGATAACACATCAAGATGTAGGACAGATGGATATGTATATCCGTATGTATGATGAACTGAAACGCAGCGAGGGCGATAACCCAACAATCGGTATTGTCCTTTGTTCCGATACAGATGATGATATTGCCCGTTATTCTGTTATGCACGGCAATGAACAATTATTTGCTTCCAAGTACAAATTATACTTACCGACAAAAGAAGAACTGAAAGCGGAGATTGAAACCCAAAAGGCAATGTTTTATCTTCAGCAGCAGGATAACGAAGAAAAGGAAACAGAATAGAATTTGTGCAGACGGTCTGCACAAATTGCAAAATCTAAGTTCATTGAACAAAAAAGCCTTTATGGGCGAAATTTTTCAATGAAAATATTGAAAGATACTGAGGTGTTAGCAAATTGCGACACCTCTTTTCTTTTGCGAAAAACCTACTTGAAAAATTTTTCGTATCAGGTATAATAAAACTATCGAAAGCAAACTGCTTCCGATAGAAAAGAAAGCGAGGTGCAGGTATGAGAAGCAAGAGTCCTGAACTTATGAGTGAAATAAAAAAGTATATTGAGGATTATTACCTGCAAAACAGACAATCCCCATCGACTACAAAGATTTCTGAAGCGGTTGGTATTGCCAGAGGTACAGCATATAAATACTTGGTAGAGATGGCTGAGAAGAATATGATTGAGTACGACGGGCAGGAGATTAGTACCAATGTGACCCGTAAGTACAGTGGCGAACAGACACAGACGCCGATTGTAGGTTCTATTCCTTGTGGAAGTCCTCAGTATGAGGAAGAAAATATTGAAGAATATGTATCACTTCCTACTGCTATTTTCGGCAAAGGAGATTTCTTTATATTAAGAGCAAGCGGTCAGTCTATGATTGAAGCAGGGATTGATGACGGCGATCTTGTGGTTGTAAAAAAGCAGGTAGAAGCCAATGAGGCGATATAGTAGTTGCCCTTGTGGATAATCAGAATACATTGAAACGTTACTTCCGAGATGATGAGAATAAGAAAATCATTCTCCATCCGGAAAATAAGAAGATGAAAGACATCATTGTAGATGAGTGCTGCATTCAGGGTGTGGCTTGTCACATCATCAAAGAACTATAACAGAGGACAGACGAATGAGAATACTTGAAGGAATTCGCTATCTAATCAATTTGGATAGTGCGGAAATACAACAGAACTTTGCCGGAGGAGTTGCACCGCCGGACAAGGTGGAGTCGGAGGTGGACACAACTTGAGTATTTATATGTCAAGAGCCGAGTTGGAAGAAATCAGCGAAGGCTTGATAACAGCTTATGCTAATAAGTTTAGCAATCGAGTGATTCAATCCATCGACATAGAACATTTCATTACAGAATTTCTTATGTTACGAATTGAATACGCTTCTTTTGCAGAAGATGATGCAGGCAGGATTGGTTTTCTGGCAGATGGAGCAACACCACTGCTGGTACATCAGGACGGAAAAATTATTCCCTTTGTTTTCCCGAAAGATACCATCGTACTTGATAAATTTCTTCTTGCCGAAAAGGAGCAGGGACGTCGCAGGTTTACAATGGCACACGAAGCGTCACATCATATCTTGAGTAAGATGTATGCAATGCCGAGTGAAGGACGCTTTCATGCAGAGTATGACAGTGAGCGTAGTTATTCCAAAGAGGAACTGGCTCAGATGTTTGCGTCTGTTGAGTGGCAGGCAGATACAATGGGAGCTTCGCTTCTTATGCCGAGAAAAATTATTGAAAATGCCTTGGCGAAATATAATCAGTCAAATCCGATAAAAGTTTATGGCGATAATACCATTACTTCAAAGGATAAAGCAGTTATCCGCAGAATGGCAGCTTATATCGGAGTATCTTATACAGCTTGGTTATCAGATTGAGAGATATGGGACTATTTGAGTATCACAATATCCTTGAGTACATTTCCAATGAATTAAATCTGGGAGGTGTTTCGCAATGAGGTTACAGACTCAGGTAGCACCTGAAATACAAAAGAGATTGCTTCTGTCAAGAGTAGAAGCAGAAAGTCTGAAAGAGCGTGATATTCTCTGCCCGACTTGTGGGTTCAGGATACAAAGAGTATTTTCAGACGCAACCGGACATTTGAGTGTGAAGTGTCAGAAATGCAAGAATGTCCATATCTTAAATCTCGCTTACTTCCGCAGAATCCGCAGGAACGGATATGGCAGGAATTGCAGGCGATGAAGATTACAAGTAAATATCGAAACGATTTCTAATCGAGTAAGCGGAGATAAGCAATTTATTTGCTAAACTACCAACACCGTACGAAGCCGGATAAGTAAAGAATAGAAGTATTCTTTGCTGTCCAGATTCGACGGTGCTTTTTTTGTTGCTGTTTTATTCGATTATGCTTCGTGCAGTATTAGGTCTTTTCCCTTACTTGGGAAAGGGCTTTTATGTTTTATAACGCGTGGCAGTGCCAGATAGCTGAGTACCCATAATCTCCGAATTTTGAAATTTATCAATTTTTCAAAATTCAAAGGAGATTACGGGAATGACAAACAAACTTACATTAACAGAACAAGAAGAATTATTTGCAAAGGATTGTAAACTGATAAACCTTAAATACGAATATAACGGTTATACCGGAGATGAAAAATGGGCGATTATTACGGAATTGTCTGTAAAAGAGCTTTGGGAGAAGTATCCCCTTGTTATAGAAAGATATTCTCCGTTTGTTCATCTTTCCATTGCACAGGGAGAAGTGATTGACGATGCAAACCGAAATGAGGATAAGTATGCAAAGAGAAGCAGTCGCACACTTGACTGCTATGGATATGACGATGAAATGTCCTCACAGTTCCATAAAGAACTTGCCATTATGTTTGACGACCCGTTTGAAAGAGCAGAGGAAGAAAGACTTGAACTGGAAAGAGAAGAATTACGCCAGTGTGAAATTAGGAAAGCAAGAATAGCACTTTCAATGTTGCAGCCACTTCAAAGGGAACGCCTTATGAAGAATGTGTGCTGCGGTCTGAGTTCCAGAGTGATTGCAAAGCAGGAGGGCGTATATTACAGCTCCGTAGATAAGTCTATTGCAGCGGCAAAGAAAAACTTTATCAAATTTTATGAAAATCTCTGATTTTGGGTGTGCATTTCAGCACCCTTTGTCCAAATGAGTGAAGGGGTTATTTCATTCCGGATACGAATGACACTTTAAAAATTAGATTCTTGTGAGGTTATGTATATGAAAGAAAAAATGATTTGTCGTGGGGATTTATTCTACTATGACTTTGGAGATAACAGTGGTTCAGTACAAAGCGGAGAACGTCCGGTGCTTGTCGTTCAGGCAGACGATTATAACCAGAATGCTCCAACGATTATTGTTGCAGCGGTTACAAGTGTAATCAAGAAAAGATATTTGCCATCACACATTATTCTCGGCGAGGAGTTTGGACTGAAGAAACCGTCAATGGTTCTTTTGGAACAGATTCGGACAGTCAATAGAGAGGATTTGCGTGAATACATAGGTACGGTAGATGACGATAAACTTTTCAGACAGATAAATGCAACTTTGAAAAAGACTTTTGGACTTTGGGTTTACAAGCCGGAGGGGAAAGAAAATATTCGCTGTCTATGCCCGAAGTGCCTGAATGATTACATTCACAATCCAGACTATATTGTAAGGCGACTCGACCCATTTGCAAAGCGAAAAGACAGATGTGATAAGTGCGATGGGGATGGTTGGGATTATGTTGTTACCGACAGATATTCACCAAAGAAAGAAAAGAGGGGAAGCAATGACAGAAAATAAAATCATTATTCCTATCTGGAAGAAGTCCAATCTTACAGTAGAAGAAGCCGCAGCTTATTGTGGTATTGGCTCAAGAAAATTAAGAGAAATGTCCGACTCGGAGTTTTGCCCTTTTGTTCTTTGGAATGGAAGTAAGCGACTGATTAAAAGAAGAAAACTGGACGAATACCTTGATAATGCGTATTCGATATAGCTGATTTGTAAAATGTGCGATGGGTCGGTTCGCATAATAGGCTCATTGCCATTTTTTAATTATCATAAGGGCAGAAAAAAACAAGGAGGTGCTTCCGTAATGGCAGATACAGAAAAGATTATCCGAAAAAAATATGATGTGCCGATATGGCATAAGTCTAATTTGACGATTGATGAAGCAGTTGAATATTCTGGCATAGGTAGAGAAAGACTGAGAAAACTAACAAGCCAAGAAGAATGCCCATTTGTTCTTCATATAGGAAATCGTCGAATGATTAAGAGGAGGATTTTTGATGAATACATTGAAAAACTTACTTTCCTTGAATGATGATGAACGCTTACTTGCCGAAGTAAGAACATATCAGGAAAAACTCATAAGCAATGCTGAAGAACCGATATGGAAAAGAAAGTGGCTGACAATCGAAGAAGCCGCAGCATATTCCGGTATAGGAAGAACGAAGTTGCGTGAGTTGTCTAATCAAGCAGATTGTCCCTTTGCAATATGGATAGGCAATAAAATTCATATTGTGAGGGAACGACTGGACAAATATATAGATAAGCAGTTTAGAATTTAGGAGGATACAATGGCGACAAAAAGAAAAGATAAATCAAGGGTTGTTCTGAAAACCGGAGAGGTTCAGAGAAAAGACGGTACTTATCAATAGCTGGCAGGACAGCCAGATGAAAAGAAGATTTGTTTACGCAAGAACTTTAGATGACCTGAGAGAAAAAGAAAAGCGTATTCAGAAAGATAAATGTGATGGTATTAAGACCGAAGCACGATACACAACCGTTGATGAATTATTTGACCTTTGGGCAAATATGAAAAGAGGGCTGAAGAATAATACCTTTGAAAATTACAAATATATGTACAATACCTTTGTGCGACCAGTGATTGGAAGTAAAAGAATATCAACGCTGAAGAAATCGGATATTAAGAAATACTACAATTATCTTGTTGATGAAAGAAATTTGAAGCCTTCAACGATTGATAATATACATACGGTTCTTCATCAGGTTTTACAGATCGCTGTCGATGATGACTTCATCAGAAATAACCCGTCAGATAATGTGTTGAGAGAATTGAAAAAAGCACATTGTTTTCAGTCGGAAAAGCGTAGAGCGTTGACGAAACTTGAGCAGGAGCTATTTCTGAATTTCATGAAAACCCACCCTGTATATGAACACTGGTATCCGGTCTTTGCAGTAATGATAGGAACTGGACTTCGTGTGGGGGAAGTAACTGGATTGAGATGGTGTGATATTGATATGGAAAGTGGAATGATTGATGTTAATCATACTCTTGTATATTATGACCACAGAACTGAGGGGAGTAAAAGTGGCTGTTATTTCAATGTAAATACAACGAAGACTCCGGCGAGTATGAGGCAGGTTCCAATGCTCGGTTTTGTGAGAGAAGCATTTGAACAGGAGAAACAGAAGCAGGAAGATTTAGGACTTCATTGCGAGGTCACGATTGACGGATATACAGATTTTATTTTCATCAATCGTTTTGGTCAGGCACAGCACCAAGCCACACTCAACAAAGCAATACGAAGAATTATCCGTGATTGCAATGATGAGCAGTTTTTGCACAGTGATGAACCTGATGTATTACTTCCTCATTTTAGCTGTCACTCGCTTAGACATACATTTACAACAAGAATGTGTGAAGCTGGAGTAAATATAAAGGTCATTCAAGATGCACTCGGACATTCAGATATTTCAACTACACTGAACATCTATGCTGATGTTACAAAAGAAATGAAAGCGGCAGAGTTCAAAGGATTGGATAGCTACTTCAAAGTATAATATTGGACTTCACATACAGAAAGAGAACATACAGAGTGTTGTGTGTTCTTTTTTTTCGTTGGATAAAAAGAGAAATGCTTGAATGGGATAGTGATTTAAAATTGAATATGATAAAATATATGTAATAGTATGTGAAGGACACTTGGGCTTAATATTTGGGAGGTAACTTATGAAGATAGAGGAATACTTACAACTCCTTCAGAGGGAAAGGTGGACGAAGCAAGAAAAGTTCGTTTTTCTACTATTCCAAGTAAATTGATTAAATTTATTTGGCTTGATGAATCTGAAAAAGATGAAAAAAGTTTCTTTCCTTACAGAGAGAGGAAATATGGTTTGCACAAAAAGATTTATTAAATGACCCGTATGAATATAAGGGAATATTACTTGATAGGAAAAAATTGAGTGAAGCAGGATATTCGCCTGATGTTATCGAGAAGTATCAAACACTATTTGATTTTAGTGATTATGGTATAACGTGCCTTTCCTCAAACAATATGGACTATTTACCAATGTGGGCTTATTACACGAATAACCATAAGGGATTTTGTGTGGAATACGAGGTAATAAAAAAGGATTGTATTCACGAAGTATTATATGAACCAGAAAGAATCAAAGTTGCATCTCTAATTTTGCAAAGTGGAGATGCTATTATTTCTGGACAAGTAGAAAAAGCTAATTTTTATAGCAATTTATTTTTGCAGAACTTATTTATTAAGGCTAAATCGTGGGAACACGAAAAAGAATATCGAATAGTTTATCCACTTGATGAGAATAGTAAGGGAATGAATGTGCCAATACATAGATTAGGAATGAGAACGAGCCGAATTGTTGCGGGCATAAATTGCTCAGAAGATAATAAGAAGAAGTTGAATGAAATTTCAAACTCGTTAGGTTTAGGAAATGTTTATACGAGCAGAATCCACCCGGAACAATATACGATAGACTACGTGAGATAAGGCATTTGCTGCGGATTGACTTAGTATAAGAAATTGGATATAATTAAAAATACAACTGAATATGAAATAAAAATGTAAGTTTCTATTCAAAATACCACCTACATCATTTACATCAAATTTTACATCATTTGCCCGCAAAGTGACTCGAAGTAGAGCAAAAATATGAAGTATGGGGGATAATTGGAATATGGAGAATTTAATAGTATTAACACCAGCTTGGTCGAGTATGAAAGAACCACAAAAAGGGTCCCGACAATGAAGTCATTAGACTCTGACAAGAAGGCTTCTAAGACTTCCGAAGCAGCTCCTGCAGCAAGTGAGCCGACAACAAGTGTGTCCGCAGAGAGCGTACAGCTTGATCTTTCAAAAGTAAAAATCGAGCCACTTTTTGAGGAATTTGTAGATTTTGATACATTTGCAAAATCTGATTTCAGAGTCGTAAAGATTGAAGCCTGCGAAGCAGTGCCAAAGTCAAAGAAGCTTCTCAAGTTCACTTTAAATGATGGAACTGACAAGAAACGTACTATTTTAAGCGGTATTCATGAGTACTATGAGCCAGAGCAGCTTGTTGGAAAGACATGCGTAGCAATCACAAACCTTCCACCAAGAAAGATGATGGGAATCCCATCAGAAGGAATGTTGATTTCAGCAGTGTACGAGTATGACGGACACGAAGGACTGAATCTGCTTATGTTAGATGACGCAATTCCTGCTGGAGCTAAGCTGTATTAAGAGAGTAAAATAAAAGATTGTATTACTTAGAGGACATTTTTTAAAGAAATTTAGAAGATGTCCTCTTTTTGCGTTATAGGAACAACTGAAATAGCGAAAGGAGATTCATACGGAACACGCTTCGTATGGCGATGCATATATAGATGAGATTTCAAGAGAAATACAGGAGACATTTCCTGGTATTAAGGGATTTAACCGAAGAGGTCTTTATAGAATGAAAAAATTTTATGAGACTTACAAGGATAATGAAATTGTGACACCACTGGTGACACAAATTAGCTGGACGAATCACTTGCTGATAATGTCTGGATGCAAGACAGATGAGGAAATGGAGTTCTATATCCGTCTATGCATCAAGGAAAATTATTCTAATCAAGACCACGGACAAGGATATAGCAAAGACAGCACTTCTTGCAAAAGGATTTCGTGAGGCTGGTCAGACAGTAGCCAATGCATTTCGTACTTTTGCTGACAAGACAAAAGTGGATTATTCACAGAAAGAGCAGAAACATCCCATTACAAAGGCTGTGCTTGCACCTAGGAAAGCAGTGGAAAAGATGCTTGTATCAATGGAGCTTCATCTGGATGCTTCGATTGATAAACTGGATAATCTGGCTATGAATGTGCAGCTTGATAAGGAAAAGCATATGGAGAATGTGAAGGCAAAGAAACAGACAGAGCCGGAGAGGGCAGAAGCTGAGAGATTCTGCGTCCTTTTTTACACCGATTTGTTGCAATACAGAACATTAATTCGATGTACAAGGGATGATTATTGGACAGTTTAAAGTGCTATAAATAAAGCATAAGGAACGGATGCATGATAAATGAGTTTAATAGAACATTTACGGAGGTGGCAGTTATGCATATATAGGCGTTTATTTTAATATTTGTTGTTGGTTCAATCATTGCCGCTTGTGATGGGGATTATTCAGGAATAGCTGCAATCGGTAAATTTGTAGGATTTTTTGTATTGCTATTCGCAGTATTATGGTTATTTACCCAGCCTGTTTTATTAATAATTGCTATTAGGCTATTATTGAATTCCGATGTGCAAACTTCATTTTCCGATGAGCTTCCAGTTTGTCAGGGTTTGTGATATACTCCTTTATGGATTGAATGATATTTTTGCATATGTCGGTTCGATTCATAAGATATACCTCCTAAGTGTGATTAAGTTTGTCGCTGCAACGACATTTCCATTGATTAATAGGTCGCGAAGCAACCTCACTTTTGGAGGCTTTTGTCAAGTCTTTTCAGAAAAAAACAGAAATTTTCACAAAAAAATAAAGCCCTATAGCCTTGAAAAATCAAGGCTTTGGGGCTTAAGTTGACAACATTGCCGCCTGATACTGAAATTCACCGTAATAGACCGCATAGGAAACCATATCATCTTTTGTTATTTCAGCGAGCTGTTCATCTATGTGAGATGCCAGCTTGCGAAGGTTGCCATTTTCTTTTAAGCGAATGGCATAGGATACACCATTTGTTTCACGCTGATGATATAGTTCCGGCTTGGTAAATCCACTGTCTCCCCGGAGAAGCAATGGAATGTTTGGATAACAGGAGCGTAGAATCCAAAGCCAGCAGAATCATTTCTGGTTTCTTTATGGAATACACTACTTTTCGGAATCGTCGCATCAAATCATAAAACTGATTTAACGTAGTATCATCCAAACGGTTGAAAAAACGCGAAAGAGTTGGTTGCGAAGCAAGTGCATTCTTAGCCAGAACTGCTGTCAGGATTGGGTCATTGGTAAGTTCATCAGCACAGTCATCTTCAAAGTATGCTCCGAGAATCTGGTAGATTATCTGTCACAGATTTTCATCATCTTTATGGAAACGAAAAGATGCACTGTCATTGGTTTTGATTTCTTTTTTCAGGATGTTCACAAAACCAAGTTTGCAGGCAAACTCCTTAATCAAAAGAAGACCTGCATCGGAGGATAAATCGCCTCCACCAAAATTTAATTTCAGATATTTGTTGCTTTCTAAGACGGTGTCGTTTAAAATAGTCATTGAGAACTTCTTCTTTGTTTTGATTTGGCTTTGACACCTAAATTTTAACAAACTTGAAGTTCTTTTTCTATGAAAATTTTTTCACCCATTAAGTGAAAGTAAGAAGTATCAAAAACACAAGTAATTATGCGGCATTGACCGCATTAACCTGAATTATTATGAATAATTCAGGTTAATAGAGAGACTAAAGTGAACAGACAGGAGATGAGAAAATAATTTGTTTTACTTAATGATAATAGATTCACCTGAGGAGAAAAGGGTGTTTGTGGTTATTTATGAAAAGTATAGATACTTGATGATGAAAGTAGCACATGATGTACTGAAGGATAATTTTCTGGCAGAGGATGCGGTACATGAAGCATTTATAAAAATTGCTCACAATATGCAGAATATACATGATGTAGAGTCAGTTGAGACAAAACGATATTTAATTATTGTCGCAAAGAATGCCGCCATAGACATATATAGATCAAGGAAGAAGCAGATGAAGGAAGAAATGTTTATCGATGAGTTGGGAGAAGATGCAGGTCCGATAACTTATCTGAAAACAGATATAGACAATGAAATATTAGATATATTGAAAAATTTGCCAGTTAAGTATAGAGATGTTTTTTTATTAAAGTATTCCAATCATATGAGTAATGCAGAGATATCGAAAATATTGAACATATCAGAAGGTACAATTAGACAGCGAATTGCCAGAGGAAAACTAATAATAAAAGAAGAGATAGAAAGATTGGAGGGAAAATAGTATGGGACAAATAGATGTAACAGATGCATGGCTTTATAAGTATATGTCCATCGTAGATGAAGCAATTATAAATGAAATCGAAAAGAATGTAGATTATGATTATGCTTTTTCTGATGAGTTCAATCGAAAAATGGAGAGGACAATCCGTAAAGAAAAATTCATACCATTTTGGAATTCAGTTTCTAAGTTTGGAAAAAGTGTGGCAATTTTTGCTTTAGTAATTGTTACTTCGTTATTTGCAGTTACTATGAGCGTAGAAGCATATCGCATTCAATTTTTTGAAACAGTTAAAACAATTTGGGAAGATTCGTTTTTCTACACTTACTTTACAGAAGAGAAAGACATTGGATTTCAGAAAAGAGAGTTTGAATATTTGCCGGATGGATATTATTTGATAGAAGAAATCAGTGATGGTAACATTAATACAACTATTTATTCTAACGAAAGCGGAGAACAGATTATTATCGATCAACATCTAGTCAGTGATAATAGGCAGATTACCATGGACTTAGAATACAGTGAAGAAAAAGAAGTGGAAGTGAAGGGGTTACCACTCCTAATTTACAGATATGAAGATGGATTTGTAAGTGCATATTATGAATACCAAGAATCAGTGTTCATTTTGTCAGCAGATAAGATTTCCGATGATGAAATTATAAAGATTATAGAGGGAATCAACTAAATAAAGTTTGTGTGAGGAGGCCCAAGCAGAGCCTCCTTTTTATAAAAAAGAAAAATAATGTAACAAACAGGTAGGAGAAATTCGTTATTGTTATTTGAGAAGGAAAATCACGAAGGAGGTATTGTATGAATTACTTACGTAATATGAAACAATCTGGTGGTCCGCAGTTCACTGATTCTTTGCAGTGGAATGCAAAGGGTGCTAAGCAGTGGGACAACATATTAAAAGGAACCAAATTCGCATTTCAGGGTCGGATGCAGGCAACAAGTATTCCGTTTGCGGACAATAAATGGGGAGGAGATCTTACTTATTAGATTATGAAAGAAAATAAATTGAAAAAGTATTTTTCAGTTTTAGGCGTTTTAGCTGTGCTAATAAGTTTGATTGGACTTTTTGGTTGTCAAAAGGCGGCAAAGAATACGGATTGTGAACAGAGTAGTTGGAATAAAACTACTGAGGTTGTTCAAGTGAAGCGTGGGAGATTAACTCCCACGCTTTCTGGAAAAAGCAATGTTTCTAGAGCAAATCCGTTTGTCATTGTTTCGCCTCAACAGGGAGAATTTATCGCCAAAATTGAATCAGGTGTGAAAGTAAAAAAGGGAACAGTTTTGGGTACAGTTGGAAATGTTGAGCTTGTAACTCCGGTAGATGATACAATTATTTCGGTTGAAGAGACAGGAGAATATCCTAAAAATTATCCGTTGTTCACAATGCAGTATGTAGGATTTGCATTGAATTTAGATGCAGAATATTTTTTGAGAGAATTACCAGCAAATTCTATTTTGAATGGAAAATTTCAAATCCAAGATGGAATAGGACCAGAAGATGCAATAGCAGTAGTTATGTCCGAAACATCAAATTCTGAAGATCAAGGCATGACATATAGTTTACAATGTATGATTAGCCAAGATGTGGAGGTAAAAGAAGGCCAGTTAGCAACAGTAGTAGTAACGGCAGAAACAAAAGAAGATGTTCTTTTGCTACCAATTTCAGTAGTCGCAGGAAGAGTCAAACAAGGATCTGTTACATTAATTTCCGATGGAGACGAGAAAAAGGTTCAAGTAGAGTTAGGTGCAAGTGATGGAGCGTATATAGAAATAATTTCTGGGTTAAATGAGGGAGACAAAGTTTCGGCAGTTCCACCCAACCTTGATTTAAGAAATAATTAAAGGAAAAAATATGAGCGATACGATTATTCATGTTAAAGGTTTAACTGCAAAAGTAAAGCTAAATAATGGCGAGATGTTAACAACCGTAAATAATGTTGAATTCAGTATGGTAAACGGAAAAAGCTATGCTATTGTTGGAAAAAGCGGATCAGGAAAGACGAGTTTAGTATCAGTTTTAGGATTACTGAACTCGTCTTTTGAGGGAGAATATTTTTATGAAAATAAATTAGTAAATAGCATGTCAGATAAATCGTTATCTAAATTAAGGAGTCAGAAGCTTGGATTTGTATTTCAAAATTATTCCTTAATTGAACATTTGCGAGTATGGGAAAATATTGAATTACCTTTAATTTATGCAAAATCTAAACTTAACAGACAACAACGTGATGATAGAATTGAAGAACTATTAAAAATGGTACATCTAGAAGACAGAAAAAATGATTTTCCTTCAAATTTATCGGGAGGTGAGCAGCAGAGAATTGCTATTGCAAGAGCTTTGGTTGCTTCTCCTGAAGTTCTAATTTGTGATGAACCTACAGGCGCTTTGGATAAAAAAACAGGGGAATATGTTATGCAGTTATTACAAAGCTTAGTAAATCAACAAAATGTAATGTTAATTTTAGTAACGCATGACCCTGATTTGGCTCAAAATTGTGATGTAATCTTAACTATGGACGGAGGGAGGATTACAGATGTTTCGAATTCTACTTAAAGATCTTCGTATTTCTCCAATAAGAACATTCCTAACAGGATTTTCAATGTTTATAGGAATCATTGCGATGATTGCAGCTGTTTTGGTGGGAACACTTGGAAGAGAGTCTCTTCTCTCTGTTAATGCTCAACTTTTTGGGCGTACACCTACATATCTTTGAATTTATCTGGTGTTAACTTTGAAAATACGGAAAAAGCAGAAAAATTCTTCGAAATATTAGATGAAAACCCTGAAGAAAAAACACTTATATCTACTCCAAAAACAGGATTACAATTTGCCGCAGTGAATAATTTGGAAGATATAAAAGAAAATAACAAACAGATATATCAAAATTTGATGTATGTGGATGCCGTATATACTACACCAAAGTATAATAAAATTTATAATCTACCTTTATATAAAGGTGAATGGTTTGATAGTACTACAGCGAATACAAAACTTGAAGTGGTAGTAAATAAAGCTGGTTTAGATTCTTTTTCGACTCCTTATATAGTAGGAAGTTGTAATGAAAGCTTAGCATTAATTCCATTTAATGTGACAGGAGTGATTAATGATGGAAAAGATTGGCCAGTAATATATATTAATACATTACCTTTGATTTATCGCATTCCTAGTCTTTTTCATATTGAAAATGCATCGATATATTGGTATAATAAAATTGGATTATCACAAGAACAAATGCAATCTTATATAAATGATATATTATATGATACAATAGGAGGAAAGGTTGAAAATATAGATAGAGTAGACGGTGGAGATGATTATGAATCAGTGATTGATATGTTGCAATTAGGATTGATCTTCACAGCTGCATTATTACTTTTCGTTTCTGTGTTAGGGCAAATTAATATTGGATTATCATCCTTGGAACAGCGTACACATGAACTTTTGATTCGTAGAGCTTTAGGTGCGTCACGCTGCAACATTTCAGTGTTAGTGTTAGGTTCACAGTTTTTGTTATCTTTAATGGTTTGCACAATATCGATAATAGTTTCATTGATTTTAGTGAATTGCATAGGTTTATTTTTGCCGTCAGATACACCTATAACAGTTCCTGAATACCCTATAACAGCAGCAGTTATTGCGGTAATAACATCAATAATAACTGCTTTATTGGGTGGAGTAATTCCGGCAATAAAGGCTGCAAAATTAGAGCCCGCATTAGCCTTAAGATAGTATACTATTTTAATAGAAGGTAGGGAGTAAAAAATGAGAAGTTATAGTAATAAGCGACGTACATTTGTTGGTGCAGTAATACTATTTTTACTTTGTAGTATAATGGTAGGATGTAGTTCTGGAGAAAGGAAATCTGCGAACTCTTCAGGGTTTACGGACTTTGAACATATTGAGCAAGAATATTTAGATTCATTAAAAGAATTGAATTGGCCAGAAGGAACTGTGTTGCCCACAGAGCTGACAGGAGAAGATGCCGATCAATATCAAATTGGATATGGTAATACCAGAGCCTCTATGTTATGGGAATGTGCATGGCAAAAAGAATGGCTGGCAACATATACAAGTGATCCAGAACGTGCCCAAAAAGCATTGGAAGAATTAGAAAAAGCACCTGACATGCTATATATGAGCCCACAAAAATGTGACGATGCAACCCGTCAATATTTTAAAGATAATTTAGAAAAAGCTAAATTGGGTGATCCATCTGGATTTGAAGAAAATATCAGATTAAACTGTCCAGAGTAATACATTGTAATTGAAAATTTGAAAAAATGCGGAGATATAAAATTAGTTTTGTAGAGGGTGTATATTTTAAATTGGAATATACACCCTTTATTTTATTATTAAATATGCTAAGAAAGGATTTAGTATGAAAAGAACTTATAAGAAAAAGAAAAATAAGATACATTATATTCTTCTAGTGTTAGTATTCATGATAATAGTAGGTGGATGGTGGGTGTTACAACCAGAAAATTTTCGGGAGCAAAAAAATTTTATAAATTCTCAGATATTTAAAAAAGAATTTGAAGAAGAATTTTACAATGGTAAAGCATTGATTTTGGTAGACTGTTCAAATGATGAGGTATTTATTTCAAAAAAGGAAGACTCACAACAACGTCCTGCAAGCTTAGCAAAACTTTTTGTTATTGAATATGCAGCTAGTCTTACAAATTTGAATGACATTGTAGAGGTCAATCATGAAGCACTTTTAAAAACAAAAAAAGGTTCCTCTGTAGCAAATATTGAGCCAAAAGAATATTATATTAATAATCTTTTTGCAGCTATGTTAGTTCCATCAGGAAATGATGCTGCATATGCGGTGGCTGACTATTGTGGTGGTTTACTTGCAACAGGAAAAAGTACAACCGAAGAACGTATAGAACTTTTTATGGATAATCTTAATGAATATTTGCATAAAGAGGGATATAAAGATACCCTATTGTATGATCCAAGTGGTTTCGATATGTCTGCACTTACTACAACCAAAGACTTAAAAGTAGTCACAGAACATTTACTAAAAAATGAATGGTTTAGAGATATTGTATGTCAAAGTTCCTATACTGCAACATTACCAGATGGAAGCACACAAACTTGGAAAAACACAAATGTGTTTTTAGATCCAACATCTGAATATTACAATGAAAATGTGAAAGGCATTAAAACAGGATCATTGGGGGATGATTATAATTTGGTGGTACTATACCAAAAGGATGGAAAAGAGTTTTTAATTTGCAGTTTAGGTTCAGAATCTGATTCGTCAAGATATGACGATGTAACCTATATATTGAAAACTATCGATGAATCGGATTACTTATTTCAATGATTATTATAAGGTCTTTAGAAAAATAGATTTACAGGTATATACAAATAAGATAAATTAAAAAATTGGGAGGGGGGATTACTTTATACCTTTATGAGGTAATAAGATATTGCAGATATGTAGTTGTATCTATATTATACTAAAGAAATTAGTTATTTTCTTAGGCTCTTCATTAGAATGTGTGATATAGAAAATCGGCTCAAAGCCACATAAAAACTTAAAAAAGCATTATGGGCTCTATTAAGATATTTTTGCCTAGAAAAAATCGTAAAGGAAAGAGTCACCATATGCTCAACAAAAATTCTATCAAAACTATCCTAAATGTCAAGCACACTTGTATTGATAAAGTTACTATGCTCGCAGATACCTCTATCATGATTGAGGTGCATGCCACCAAATGCGAACAGTGTCGATGTGGGATTTCTATTCAAGGTTTGAACTAAAAGAAAGAAGGAATATAATTGTCTGGCAAGATATCAAAATTTAGTAATCCAGTTGTTATTAAGGATGTTGATTGTAAAGGTGTAGATGTAGTTGCTCTGGTTAAACATACGATAGATAAGAAGTGTGCTTCTTTTGTTATAAGAAAAGATGAAGATGAACATTTTATTATTTCGGCGGTATTCAAAGCAGAACTGCGCAATAAAGAGGTGGATTTATCGTTAGAGATTAATTATGATGAGAACACAATTTATTATATTATTTTGGATATAAATCAAGCGGATGATGATCAAGTGGATTATACGACAGATTTAAAAATCTTTTACTATGAAAATCTAAATATATATGAATCAATTCAGGAAATTAGGCAAGAAAATGAAACACCTAAAACAGTAAGAGTATATAAATTAATGTATAATGAACATCCTATATATGGAGCATATACGATTAATTTGAAAAAATGTAATGTAAAATTCCATACAATAAATATAGTAGAGCGTGATGAACCTCTTACAGAGCATGTTGTGGCATTTGATGTTAAGGTTAAAGCAAAGACCATACAAGATGCGAGAGGTAAGGCATATAATATAGCAACAGAATTTGCGGATTATCTATCTGTTTTACTGGATGTTAGTTTTTTTGAACCACAATCAATATATCGCAATTTTGTAAGGATGACCAAGGATCGACTCGCACAAAGAGTTATAACGCATGAAAGGTACCGCACTTCCTTTATTGATAATGAATTAGGATTAGTTGTGAAAGATAATCTGAATGGTCTTGCAACAATCAAGGATGTTCAAAAGGGAATAAATTTTGATTGTGGAGTGATATCTATTTCAAATCCTAACGATAGTAATGTAAGACTTATTGAGAAGTATGGAAATACAGAACATATCGAGGAGATCTTTGAAAAACATAGATTAGAGAAAGTAGAAGAAAAAACTAAACCGTTATATTCAGATTATATTAGTGAAGAAGTATTTATACTTGGACAAGATATTCATATTCCTAAATGTATAAGGAGTTATTACAGAGGAATAGACGATTTGCCTCCTGAAATAAGAAAAGCATTTAGAAATGCTGCCAGGTTATATAATAAAAGCTCAATATTAGGAATGGATGAATCTTCTTTTCAAATTTCACTTTTAGTAGCAAGTGTTGAGACATTAGCGAAACAGGAGATGTTATCGTATTCTGATTTCGTTAAGAAATATAATCCTAATGCTAAAAAGAGTGATATAGATGATATGTATGAAATTCGTTCTAAACTTTTTCATTCAGGCGAATTCTCATTTTTTGAGTATGATGTGAATATGAATCCATATGTTAATCCGGTTTATGAGTATTTTGCTGATAAATATACAGAATTCCGTCGTATTCTTCGAAAGACGATTATTAACTGGATAAAGATTAATATTACAGAGAAAAAAAGTGAGTAGTATAAAGGCGTTCTCCTGTTGCATTAACTGTCCTTAAGGGCGTAAACAAGAGATTTGTTTCCCTTGTTATAAGGATTCGCTAGGACAGGAAGGTATCAAGGCATGGAAGAAAAAAATGGAGCGTCAAAAGAAGGCGTAACCTTTCTGCAGATTTCGAAGATGTTGTTTACTGCAGACACTTATAGTGGCTCTTGGAGCAGTTGTTGGAATCTGGGGAGCAATTAACTTTATGGAGGGTTACGGAAATGATAACCATGGAGCAAAAGAACCGGGGATATAACGGAGAAATCATCATCGGTGGCGTACCGCTTAATGAAGTGAATGAAACCAATCTGATGCAGAGGGTTGTTCTGGTTCGCCATAACAGCTACCTGTTCAAAGGTACAGTAGAAGAAAATCTGAAGATGGCAAAACCGGACGCAACGAAAGAAGAGATGGAAGCTGTCCTTCAGAAAGTGAATCTCTTAGGGTTCTTACAAACACAGGATGGCTTGCAGACACAGTTGTTGGAAAAAGCAAGCAACCTGTCCGGCGGTCAGTGTCAGAGACTGGTAATTGCCAGAGCATTGCTTCGGACAGACAGTGCGGTTTATATTTTTGATGAAGCTGCATCCAATATCGATGTAGAAAGTGAAGAACTAATCATGAATGTGATTCACGAACTGGCAAAGACAAAGACGGTACTTCTGATCTCCCACAGACTGGCAAATGTCGTGAAGTCTGACAAGATCTATTTCTTAAAAGACGGAGAAATCAAAGAAAGCGGAAAGCATGACGAACTGATGAGCCAGAATGGTGCGTACAGACATCTGTATGAAAGCCAGATGGCACTGGAAAACTATGGAAAAGGAGGAATGGCATAATGAGTGAAAATACGAATACAACAAAACGCAGAAGTGCCATCCAGATCATGGGAAGTCTGATTGGTCTGGTAAAACCCTTGCTCCATATCATGCTGGCAGCAATCATCCTTGGAACATTGGGTTATTTATGTGCAATCTTCCTGACGATACTGGCAGGACAGGTTATCATGCATGGTCTTCTGACAGGAGTAGCCGGAATGATTGTTCCGGTGGACAATATGTGGCGGGTATTTACTCCAGTAAAAACGATTATTACAGTCATGATCGTAATTGCAGTGCTTCGTGGAATCCTGCATTATGTGGAACAGTATTGTAATCATTTTATCGCATTTAAGTTGTTGGCAATCATCCGTCACAAAGTGTTTGCGGCACTGAGAAAGCTCTGCCCTGCAAAATTGGAAGGACGGGATAAGGGAAATCTGATCTCGATTATTACAACCGATATCGAATTACTGGAAGTGTTCTATGCACATACCATTTCTCCGATTGCGATTGCAACGCTGACCTCAATTATTATGGTGATTTTTATCGGAAGATATCACTGGCTGGCAGGAGTGATTGCTCTGGTAGCTTATCTGATTGTCGGTGTTGTCATCCCGATGTGGAATGGAAAACGTGGAAGCCAGAAGGGAATGGAATTTCGGACAAACTTCGGAGAACTGAACAGTTTTGTTCTGGATTCTTTACGTGGACTGGACGAGACCATCCAGTACGGACAGGGTGAAAAGAGAAAAGAGCAGATGTCTGAGCATTCCAAAAATCTTGCAGGAATGCAGGAGTCATTAAGCAAAATGGAAGGCTCACAGCGTTCATTTACGAACATGGTTATCCTGCTTGCATCTTTTGGAATGCTTGCACTGACGATCTGGCTGTACGACAAAGGTGCGATGGGATTCGAGGGAATCTTAACCTGCACCATCGCAATGATGGGTTCTTTCGGACCGGTAGTAGCATTATCAAGCCTTTCCAATAACCTGAACCAGACACTGGCAAGTGGTGAGCGTGTTCTTTCTCTTCTGGAAGAGACACCGCTTGTGGAAGAAATTCCGGGTGACGTGGAAACTTCCGGTGCAGAGAGCATGGAACATGAATTTACAGGAGCAGAGGCAGAGCATGTAACATTTGCTTATGATAATGAGGTTATTTTAGATAACTATTCACTGAAATTACAGCCGGGTAAAATCACAGGGATTCATGGTGCGAGCGGCTCCGGAAAATCTACGCTCTTAAAACTGCTGATGCGGTTCTGGGATGTGCAGGATGGAAGTGTATCGGTAGACGGTACAGATGTCCGCAAGATTCCGACCAAGCATTTGAGAGATATGGAAAGTTATGTCACACAGGAAACGCACCTGTTCCATGATTCGATTGCAAACAATATCGCAATCGCAAAGCCGGGAGCATCCAGAGAAGAGATTATGGAAGCTGCAAAGAAAGCGTCTATCCACGATTTCATAATGACACTTCCGAAAGGATATGATACAGAAGTCGGAGAACTGGGTGATACGCTGTCCGGTGGTGAAAAACAGAGAATCGGAATTGCAAGAGCATTTCTCCATGAATGCCCTCTGATCCTGCTCGATGAGCCTACATCGAACCTCGACTCTTTAAACGAGGGAATCATTTTAAAATCATTGAAAGAATCGGCCAAGAAGAAAACGGTTGTCCTGGTATCCCACAGAGTATCCACAATGAACGTGGCCGATGTAGTATATGAAATGGAGAACGGCAGAATTTCTTAATAAATTCTTAGAACTGATAGGGTATCTCCAGAAACTGCAAATCATGATGCATGCCGGATGGAACATACAATCAGCGAAGAATCTTTCCAGAAGATTCAGGAACTGGTGAAGAAGATAAAAAAGAAGATTCAATCAAAGGAACAAAATGGAAAAACAATGGCAATGCCATTAAGTCAGTTGTTCGAAGTTTTGTTCGATAGCTCAGTTGTTGTCAAATATCCGATATTTTGAACTCAAAAAGCCAAAAACAGGTATGCCAAAAAGACAGATGCTGTCCATCTGCCAAAAAGAAGGATATTCAGTTGCAGAACTTACCGATATCCAAAATGAATTGCGCTGATTCCACGGAGAGGCCGTTGAAACTGCCGGAACCTGTCTTTCACTGCGTGGACATATTTCATCATCAGCCGGATAATATCGATGTGCCTTCCAGAATCCCTGCGCATGAAGAACTTTCTGGCTGTTTTTAATGCTGAAGAAAAGTCAAGTTCATAGAGATACTTGTTGCTGCCATCCCGTTTCTTTTTCAGGTTTTCTTCTGCCGCTTCGTTTGCGATAAAAATGCCGAAATTGCATTGGAACAATTGGTGCCTGACACAATAAACTTGCAATAGGCTGCTTTTTTCTGTTGAGCAAGAAGTATCTTTTAATTCATATTTAGGTGGTTTGTCAATAGCAATAATATTTAATGCATAATCTGATTTAAGAGTGAATTTCAAATTTTAGATTTTCAATAATCATGGGATAAAAATAACAGGGAGGATTATAGTTTTCGGAATAAAGCCGATATATAATATTAGAAACAATAAATAATAAAGAACGGATTCAGAGAAGGAGGACAAAGGATATGTCAATGAATGTGAATACAACGGGTACTGTTTATGGAAGTTATCAGAATACCTACAAGGCAGGTACAGTAGATAAGAAAAAAGAAACAGCGAAAACAACAGAAAATGATAAGGTCAAGAAAAATGTGACAGAAAGTATAGCCGAAAAAAATCTAAGTAAAGAGGCACAAAAAATGCTTAAAGATATGCGTGGCTCAAGAACAGATATGGACTTTATGGTTGCAGATTTTGAAAATGGTGATAATGCTAAAGATATTTTAGCACAAAGTGATAAAGAGTTTACGGTTATTTTCTCAAAGGAAGAAATGGAGAAGATGGCATCCGATCCCAAATATTATGCTGAAAGGATGCATAGTATTGAAGGTGCTTTGCGTATGTCGGATGAAATCAATGCTCAGTTTGGATTTGAAAGAGCATTTGGTAAGACAAACGGAATAGAAAACAGTGCAGATACTGATACAAAAATAACAAAGTTTGGTATTTCTTTTAATAGTGATGGAACTACAACATTCTTTGCTCAATTAGAAAAAACATCAGCTAGTCAGAAAGAATATCTTGAAAAAATTCAGGAAAAGAAAGCTGCGGAGAAGAAAGAGGCGAAGAAAAAGGAACAATTAAAGCAAATTGAAGTAAAAAAAGCTACTGTTCAAGCAAATTCAAAAAGATGAACTTTTGGATAAAATTAAAAATAATTGAATGGAATTCTATCAAACCAGAGGATAATAAAATCGGTGGAAGATTTGATTTTTCAATTTAGTATATTTAGATGGGGATGATTACATAAAGTATGGAGGTAGATTCATTATGAGAAAACGTTTTTTTTCTATTATTGTATGTGTTGTCATGCTTTTTACAATGAATGTCACAGCTTTTGCGGCAGAAACTCAGGAAAATTATTCGGAGACGGAGAAAACAATGACATTTGAAATAACTCCGACAGCATTAACTTCTGGATCATCACGACATTCTGTTGGAATGTTAAATTCCTTTTTTGGAACAAATGATACAGTGGCAACTTCCGCTCTTGGTTCTTTTACAATCAGCAGCACATCTGTTCCGTCAGGCTCCACAATCAGTAAAATAGTGGTTACATCCACAAAAAGTAGTGGAAGTAGTGGAAACATCGAATTATTTGTTGCTAAAGATGAGGATAATGGAGATGGCACATTTGACAGATATACAGACAGCAAAAGTTGGAATAGTTCTCTTACTTTTGCAGATTTTGGCAATTATAATTTAAGCCCTGTTGGAAATTATTATGTTCAATTTGAATCTACAAGGTATTCAATGGGAACTGTTGCAGCAGCAACATTAAAAAATATTTATGTCACAGTATACTATCATTAAAATTTTATAATCCCCATTCTAAACAAGCAAAGATGTTGTTATTCAGTTAGCAGCATCTTTGCTTTTAATTGTATAATTGATATGACTATTGAGTTAGAATGACATTGATAGCGATAGAAAGCTATATATTACAGAAGCAGACTTTGATAAAAAAGCATTTGAGAGATTATATAAATTGAATATTATATAATCAGAGGTATATAGAACATGCACAGAGACACTATATTTCAATATGAAACAATGGTGCCTGACACAATAAAAACGCATAGCCAAACTTCGCTCGGTATAACTGCCTGATTGTGTCGAAATTCGTATTTTATCAATTATATCTGATAAAACTGGATTTGCGGTATTGAAAATCAGTTATAGCCGTGGTACCATATAGACAGTTTCAGAAGGGAGGCTGGTCTACATGATTAAACGAGAAATTTATATGAGCCGTATCCGTCCTTTTATCGGAAATGAGCTGATAAAGGTTCTGACAGGGATTCGCCGTAGTGGAAAATCTGTCATGCTGAGCCTGATCCAAGAGGAACTTGCCCAAAACGGGGTCCAACCAGAACAGTTTATTTCCCTGAATTTTGAGAACATGAGCAATGCACACCTTTGTACGGCTGTTGCATTGCATGATGAAATCCTTCGCAGAACAAAAGAAATCAGCGGCAAGGTTTATCTGTTCTTCGACGAAATCCAAGAGGTGGCTGATTGGGAAAAATGTATCAACTCTTTCCGGGTGGAGCTGGATTGTGATATATACATTACCGGTTCCAACGCCAAGCTGCTTTCCGGTGAGCTTGCCACTTATCTTGCCGGACGGTATGTGGAGTTCGTGATTTACCCGTTTTCATTCAGAGAGTTTATGGAGCTGTATCACACCGTTTACGAAGGTGCAGACGAAAGACAATGCTTTACAAAATATCTGACGCTGGGAGGAATGCCCTATTTGAGCAACCTTCGCTACGACGATGCCGCCAGTCGTCAGTATTTGCGGGACTTGTTCAACTCCGTAGAGCTGAAAGATATTATCAAGCGAAACAATATCCGTGATGTGGATATGCTGGAGAGAATTATTGCTTATATAACTTCCAACATCGGCACTACCTTTTCTTCCACAGCCATTTCCAAGTATCTGAAAAGTGAAGGGCGCTCCGTTTCACCAGAAACGGTACTGAACTACATCAAAGCCTGCACGGACGCATTCCTGTTTTATCAGGTGAAGCGCCAAGACCTCCAGGGAAAGAAAATCCTGACCGTCAACGAGAAATACTATGTTGCAGATCATGGTGTCCGGGAAGCCGTGTACGGTGGCAACATGAAGGACATTAACCTTGTCCTTGAAAATGTTGTCTACATGGAGCTGCTGCGCCGTGGTTATTCTGTGACTGTTGGGAAAGTCTCTGACAAGGAGATTGACTTCGTATGTGAAGATCATGGGAAAAAGCTGTATGTTCAGGTTTCCTATCTACTTGCCTCGGAGGAAACCATCCAGCGTGAGTTTGGGGCGTTTGCCGGTGTTCGTGACATTTCCCGAAATACGTTGTAACGATGGACGAACTGGATATGAGCCGAGATGGAATCAAACACCGCAATATTCGTGACTTCCTGCTGGCAGAGGAATGGAACTGAAATGTTCTTCTTTCACCAGAAGATATGCAGAAGTTCTTCCAATGCGAGAATGAAAAAACAATGGTGCCTGACACAATAAATATTGTATAAATGTCAATGCTGTTGTGGTACATGTTGTATTCTGCGTAAATGGTATTCATGTTGTGTCTCCTTTAAACCAATAAAAATATAGAAGCATTTCAATCAGTTCACAATGTCACTTTTATTTTGTGTTATACTGTTTTATATAATTTTCTTGCCCTTGTTTTTGCCCTTATCAGAGTTCGTAAACACTGGTGGGACGATATAACGCAAGGGAAACAATAAGGGAAAGCTCACCTGCGATAAACTTTGTGTTTTCAAGGGATTGAGAGATATTTGATAATAAAATATAACAGTTATTAAATCCCTTGGAATATATGAAATCTCAATTCAAGTTTGTCAAGCACTTTATAAGCCTGAAATGAAAGAAGGAAATCCTATAAGGTTATATAGTTTGGATGAAATCACGGAGATATTCTGTAAATTAGGACTTCGTATTTGTAACAGCTTTGCTGATTTCAGTGGAAAGCCGAGTTCTGATAATGATATTCAATTGATGGTTTATTCCATACGGGAATAAATCTTCATCAAATCTTTATTTTTTTCTGTTAGGTTATATTTCAGTAAGAAATGAAATATAGAAGGAAGGATAGTAAAGATGGAAATGATGTTACAGACACAAAATCTATGTAAATATTTTAGAAAACAGAAAGCGGTAAATAATGTTTCACTTAATATCGAAAAGGGACAGATTTATGGACTGCTTGGACCGAATGGCGCTGGTAAATCTACCACATTGAAAATGATGACCGGTATGATGAAACCAACTGCAGGAAAGATTTACTTTGATGGAAAACTTTTGGATAGGAAAGATTTATCAAAAATAGGAGCGTTAATTGAAAATCCGCCTATTTATGAAAATCTTTCCGCCAGAGAGAATTTGAAGGTAAGACAATTATTGCTTGGTACAGATGAAAACAGAATTGATGAGGTCTTGCAGATTGTATCACTTACAAACACCGGAAAGA
>ENA-OQBT01000442-OQBT01000442.1-human-gut-metagenome-genome-assembly--contig:-NODE-442-length-25847-cov-3.477566_pt1 | contig 25847 bp, 30 predicted proteins | sample MGYA00242749_ERZ504557 | MGnify/ENA primary metagenome ERZ504557 (study PRJEB26092, sample SAMD00036243) | human gut metagenome | host: Homo sapiens | study: EMG produced TPA metagenomics assembly of... | reverse complement strand
AAAAAATATCCGATCACTCAGTCCTCTCTCGAAAGTCTTGCTTCTACATTTCAAAAGGTTGAGGCTGTCAGAGAACTTAAAAATGCAGATGCTCTAAGCGACTATGGTCTTGACAAGCCAACTTATACAGTTAGTGTCAAAGACAAAACTGGAAAATCCATGACTTATTATATTGGAAATGCAACCGGTGAAAATTACTATGTAACTTATGGAGATAAATCAAAGAATTTAATACCGTATCTTCTGATATTACATCTAGTTTATCTTATTCTTTAGATAATCTGATCGAGACAGATACTTTCCCTACGCTAAGTACTGGAAATCTTAAAAAAGTTTTGGTCACTCAGAACGGTAAGACAAAGACTTATACTAGCAAGAAGAAAAATCTTGATGGAATCTCTGGCGGTTTGGGTGTATTTACTTTTGGAGACTGCCAGAATTATTATGCAAGTCGGACAGATCTTGTAAAATATGGACTGGATAAGGATTCTCGAATCACAGTCGATATCACTTATAAGGATACGGATACAAAGAAAACAAAAAATGTTGTGCTTTATATCGGTAAAAAGGATTCTGATCAAAAGAATTATTATGTACAGCTGAAAGGATCACATATGGTTTACTTGAGCGATAAGGATGTTGTGAAGAATATTTTGAATCCATAGTTTCAATATATAAAGATATAAAAATAGAGAGCAAGATGCGAAATGATCAAATTCATTTCCGTATCCTGCTCTCTATTTTTATTATTTCTGTTTATACAGTTCTTTTATTCCTGATGCAAGCGATAACACGATTACTGAAAAATAAAAAGAACTTCAATCACTTGAAGTCCTTTTTCATGCCGCAGACCGGAATCGAACCGGTACTCGATTTAACTCGAACAGGATTTTAAGTCCTGCGCGTCTGCCAGTTCCGCCACTGCGGCTTAGTGGTGGGAGAAGGATTCGAACCTTCGAAGGCGGTGCCAACAGATTTACAGTCTGCCCCCTTTGGCCACTCGGGAATCCCACCAAGTGTTTACCTGACAATTAAAGATTATACGGCATTGTCAGGTAAATTGCAAGTGTTTTTTTAACTTTTTTTATATTTTTTTATGCCTGTGTTTCAACTTCTGTTTCAGGCTCAAATAATGCTTCGAATTCTGCGCGGTTAATGCGTTCTTTCTCTAATAATAATGCGGCACATTTGTGAAGGACATCTATGTGTTCTTCAATCATTGCTTTCGCATCTTTGTAGCATTTATTTACAATCTTCTTCACTTCCTGATCGATCACAGTCTGTGTGTTTTCTCCATATGGACGCTGCTGTCCAATTTCTTTTCCTAAGAAGACTTCGTCTCCTTCACCACTGTCATAATTGATCAGTCCGAGTTCATCTGACATACCAAACTTCGTTACCATAGCTCTTGCATACTGGGTTACCTGTTTGATATCCTGTGATGCACCAGTTGTGATATCATCTAAGATCAATTCTTCGGCAATTCGTCCTCCGAGACTTACCATGATATCCTGAATCATCTTTCCGCGTGTCATAAAGACATTATCATTCTCAGGAAGCGGCATCGTATATCCAGCTGCTCCTGTTCCTGTTGGAATAATAGATACAGTGTAAACCGGACCTACATCTGGTAACAGATGGAATAAGATTGCATGTCCAGATTCATGATATGCAGTGATCCTTCTTTCACTTTCTGGTACCACACGACTCTTCTTCTCTGTTCCGATTCCTACTTTGATAAATGATTTATCAATATCTTCTTTCATGATATAGGCTCTGTCATCTCTTGCTGCCTGAATGGCTGCCTCATTCATCAGATTCTCAAGGTCTGCTCCCACAAAACCTGCTGTTGTTCTTGCGATCTCATGAAGATCAACATCATCTCCTAATGGTTTCTGACGACAGTGAATCTTTAAGATATCTTCTCGCCCTTTGACATCTGGTCTTCCAACGCCAACCTTGCGGTCAAATCGTCCTGGTCGTAAGATCGCTGGATCTAAGATATCCACACGGTTTGTAGCTGCGATCATGATGATTCCTTCATTCACTCCAAAACCGTCCATCTCAACTAACATCTGGTTTAATGTCTGTTCACGTTCATCATGTCCACCACCAAGTCCAGAGCCTCTTCGTCTTGCAACTGCATCGATCTCATCGATAAATACGATACAAGGAGAATGTTTCTTAGCTTCTGCAAATAAGTCACGTACACGAGCTGCACCAACACCGACGAACATTTCCACGAAATCAGATCCTGAAATGCTGAAAAATGGTACATTCGCTTCTCCTGCAACTGCCTTTGCAAGTAATGTCTTACCTGTTCCTGGAGGTCCTACAAGAAGGACGCCCTTTGGAATTCTGGCTCCGATCTTTATAAATCGTCCTGGATTCTTTAAGAATTCCACGACTTCTTCTAATTCTTCTTTCTCTTCTGTCAGTCCTGCAACATCGTTAAATGTTACTTTCTTAGCATTTGGATTGGCAAGTTTAGCACGGCTTTTTCCAAAATCCATCATCTTGCCGCCACCGCCACCATTCTGGCGCATCATCATAACCATGAAAAATATGACAACTCCGATCGGTAGTACTACCCCGATCAGATTAGAGATCATATCCCCACTGTGATCGATTCCCTTAATACTGATCTTATTGGCAAGATAGCTGTCAGCTTTCTTAATATCATTGATTGCCTGATTGACATCTGTAACTTCACAGCTCTTATAATCATCTTTTCCAAACTCTGCTGTGATCGTCCCAGTTGGTACTTCTTTATTCTGTTTAATAGTTACCGCAGTTACTTTGTCAGACTTTACATCCTTCATAAACTGCTGATAGGTGTAATCACCTGAACCTGGCTGGAACACGCTGATAAAATAATATGCTCCGATCACCAAGATCAGCAGGACTACTAAAAATCCACTGTTACTTTTCTTCGGGTTCAACGTTTAGTCTCCTCTCTACTCTTCCTCTGCTACTCCAATGTAAGGAAGGTTACGATATTTCTGTGCATAATCTAGTCCATATCCAACAACAAATTCATCTGGTACTTCAAAACCAATATATCTGACTGGTACTTCAACTTCACGACGATCTGGTTTGCTTAACAATGTACACAGATGAAGTGACGCAGGATTTCTGCTCTCAAGCATTGGTTTTAAATGATTTAAAGTCTTTCCTGAGTCAATGATATCTTCTACAACTAATACTTCTTTATCTAAGATTGGCTCATCTAAGTCTTTTGCGATCTTAACGATTCCTGAGGATTCTCTGGAATTTCCATAACTAGACACTGACATAAAATCAATTGTTACTGGAATCGTGATTCTCTTTGCAAGTTCACACGCAAAAAAAACACTTCCTTTTAAGATGGCGATCAGATGGATTTCTTTTCCTGCATAATCTTCACTGATCTGCGCTCCCATCTCCGCGATTCGTTTGTTTACATCTTCCTCTGAAATCATTACTCTGATATTCTCCATTGGAATCATCTCCTTCTCTTTTGAACTCAAGCTTTAAATAACGCTTGGTTGATTCTTTGATCTTATAATATTCGCTGATTCTTCTGCCAACGATCCATACAATATGACTGCCATCTGCCACCAATGGTATCTCTTCCCGCAATTGTCTTGGAATCTTCTCATCAATAAAATACCTGCTTAATGATTTTCTCTTCTGATCTTTGCCAAATGTAAAAAAATCTCCTGGCTTCCGGCATCGTAATTGTACACCTGTTTCTATTCTATCATAATCAATGATTTTGATACAATCATTTTCCACGATATTTGTCAAATCTGTAACCTCTTCGCACAAAATTTTTCCTGTCATTTCTTGTTTATCTGATATATTTCCTTTTTGTACCTTAATATACTGATAATTTTTCTCAGCAACCATATTATACGGAAGGGAAATTCGTTTCCCTGTTCCATTTTCTACCAAAGTTAACAGATCTTCAATATGTCTTCTTTCTAAATCTTTCTTCTTACCAGCTGTTTCTTCCAAAACTTTTTTTAGAACCTGTTTCTGGATCCAATGGTTTTCCAATAACAATTGATCACAATTGATCTCAAATCCTTGTCCAATAGGCTTTGTACATCTTAAAAATGACTCTTCTATCTGATCTGTCAGATACGTCGTCACTTCTTTGATATCTTCGCACAGCCATCCTATATGCTCCACCGCCTGCTCATTGATCATCTCAAGTCTTGGAATTACCTGATTTCGGATCTGATTTCTTGCAAATGCATCGTCCTGATTGCTTGCATCTTCTACCAGACCTGCCCAGCCTCTTTTAAATATTTTACGATTTCTTCTTTTTTTTCACATAAAAGCGGACGGATCAAATTTCCGTCTTTTTCTCTCATGGCACCCGCCCCATAAATTCCAGTTCCTCTCACCACTCGATATAAAAATGTTTCTGCCTGATCGTTTTGATGATGTGCGATCGCAATCTTATCAGCATTATATTTTTTCATTGTTTTCGCAAATGCATCATATCTCGCTTTTCTTCCTGCTTCTTCTAATGACATCTTTTCACGCTTGGCGATCTGTTTTACATCTATTTCAAATATTTTACACGGAATCGAAAGTTGTCCACAAAGATCCTGCACGAACTTCTGATCATCCACAGCTTCTCTTCGAATCATGTGATTGATGTGGACTGCTGTGATCGTGAGATTCATTGATTCTCTTAATTCATTTAAAATAAGTAACAGATATACAGAATCTGCACCGCCAGAAACACCGATAATGATATGATCTCCATTTTGTATTAAATTTTTTTCTTTGATAAATTTTTTTACTTTATTCATGTAATTTACTTTATCATTCTTTGCAGATTCCTTCAATACCTGTCCCAGATTCCCAATACCATGATCGTCATATCATCTCTTTTTTCAAATTCTTTGTTTGTTGTAATTTGCTCATATAATCCATCTGCGATCGCCTGTGGACGTACCACATCCATTTCTTTCAAATATCGTGCTGCCATCTCCAAACCATTTTGCGAAAATCCGTCGAAAGCTCCATCGCTTAACATGACTAAAATATCTTCACTTTCCATCTTTTTGCGGTAAATTGGAATTTTCTCGGTATGTAATAAGAGGTTCACTGGTATCGTATCTACTTGAATGATCTCCACGTCGTTTTTTCTCTTTAAAAGACATGGGCAGGCTCCAATTTTAAAGAATGTTCCGATTCCTGCAAATAAATCTAACTGAAAAAAATCTAATGTCGCATATTTTTCTTTTTCTGGTTGTAAGATCATCATGGACCTTAAAATCTGAATACTTTGACTTTCGTTAATTCCTGCTCCTAGAAGTTCTTCCATCACTTCAATTATTTTCCTACTTTCTTTTTTCGCTTCCTGTCCTGTTCCCATTCCATCCGAGATCATAGACACAAAACTTCCTTCCCTTACTTTTCCCATGGAAAAACTGTCTCCATTCTCATCCCCTGCGATCATTGGCGAAGTGTGGATTCCTGCGATTACATGGAATTTTTCTTCTGGTGTAAATCCATAAATCTCATAATAATTTCCGATCATCTTTTTCTGATCTGGCAATGGCTTCATTTTCTCCATTGTCATGGAACTTAACAACACTGCTGCTTGTCTTGTGCTGATTTCCCTGCCTTTTTTCTTTTTCAGATATAGATAGATCTGTTTTCCTTTCTCTGGATTATCGTAGAAATAAATTTCTTTTAGTCTCAGTTGGCTTTTTGCAAAACCTTTTGTGATCTTCTCATATAATTTCTTATTATCTGCCGTTAATGATACTTTTCCCTGAAAGAAATCACCCAGTGTATTTCCGGCTCTGATATACTGCTCCCCGACAATTTTTCTCAGTTGTTTCATCTGATTTCTCATTGCACGCAGAAATAATTCCCGTTCATAAATCTTATTTGCTTCCTCGATAAAATCCTGTCCATTCTTGCATGGATGACATCTTTTTAAATCTGCATAGCTTAATCCACCTTGCTTTTCGATGATCTGCCCAAGCCTGTCCTTATCTGCTAATGTAAACTGACATTTTTGATTCTCACAGCATCCGACACATTCTTTTAAGATCACACTTTCAACTACATCTCTTCCCCGTTTTTCACACGTTTCTTCCTCATCGTTATGATCACAGAACATCTTTCCCGCTGTCGTGAGACATTGCTGCATCTGGCGCATATGATAAAGGATCATTTCATGAAAATTTTGAAATAACCGGTCTTCTTCGAATTCTTTTTTTCTTAAGATTTCCATAGTTTTCCCTCCTGCAAGATTATTATAGAGGATTTTGTATGCAATTTCTGTCGAAATAAAAAATGTTATTTTCTGGAAATTATTATCAAAAAAATCCGATGTTTTATAAGAACAATCCTATGACTATTCTTATAAAAACATCGGATTTTATATCTTTATTCTTTACTCTACCGGATGTAAATTCTTCAAAGAAATGTCCATAATAGGAGCTGAATGTGTTAAAGCTCCACAAGATACATAATCCACTCCGATCTCACGGATCGTCTTTAAGCGTTCTTTTGTAACATTTCCTGAACACTCTGTTTCAGCTCTTCCGTCAATCAGTTTGACAGCTTCTTTCATTGTCTCATCATCCATGTTGTCTAACATGATGATGTCTGCTCCTGCTTCTACGGCTTCTTTTACCATGTCAAGATTCTCTGTCTCTACTTCAATCTTTCTGACAAATGGTGCATAGTCTTTTGCCATAGCTACCGCTTCTTTGATTCCACCTGCAGCACCGATATGGTTATCTTTTAACATGACTCCATCGGATAAGTTGTAGCGGTGATTATGTCCACCACCAACCGTCACTGCGTATTTTTCAAATGGACGCATGTTTGGTGTTGTTTTTCTTGTATCTAATAACTTTGTTTTATATCCTTCAAGCTCTTTGGATAACTCGCTTGTCATTGTTGCGATTCCACTCATTCTCTGCAAGTAGTTTAATGCAACTCTCTCTCCAGATAAAAGGGCACGGATATCTCCTTTGACAACTCCCATTAGCTGTCCTTTGGTCACTTTATCTCCGTCTTTTAATTCTGTTCTCAAAAACAACAGTTTCATCTAAAAGTTTGAAGACTCTTTCAAATACTTCTAATCCACAGATGACCCCATCCTGTTTACAGATTAAATTTACTTCTCCCTGTTTTGGTTCTGGCATCACTGCGTTTGTACTGACATCTTCCTGAGTGATATCTTCTTTTAATGCATTCATCAAATATTCATCGATGTTAATTCTCATCGTTACACCACTGATCATAAAAACTTCTGTCCTTTCGTTTAATTTCGTCAAGAACAAGCTGTTCATTCTCTTTCTCACGCTGTTCTTCGTTCTGATACTTACTTAAATCTACTTCGACTGTCTCGGCTTTTGATGGATGTTCTGTGATGTCTTTCGCTGCTGCCTTGGCAAATACAAGTGCTTCCAATAATGAATTACTTGCCAGACGGTTCTTTCCATGAACCCATTACAGCTTGTCTCACCGACTGCATATAAATGTTCCATAGATGTCTTGCTGTCTAAGTTTACTTTAATTCCACCCATGAAATAGTGCTGTGCCGGTGTTACTGGAATCGGTTCTTTTGTCATGTCATATCCTTCATCCAAACACTGTTTGTAGATGTTTGGGAATCTATGTTTGATTCTTTCTCCATCTAAATGTGTAACAGATAAATAAACATGATCACTTCCGTCTTTCTTCATCTGTTTGCAGATTTCTCCAGTTACAACGTCTCTTGGTTTTAACTCATCTGTAAAACGTTCTCCATCTTTATTCAGCAGGTAAGCTCCCTCTCCTCTGACTGATTCAGAGATTAAGAATCTTCTTCCTGGTTTCTTTGAATAAAATGTTGTTGGATGGATCTGGATATAGTTAATATTCTCTAATTCTACATTATGGCGCAGGCAGATAGCCAGACTGTCTGCTGTCAGATGTCTGAAGTTTGTAGAATGTTTAAATAACCCTCCAAGTCCTCCTGTTGCAAGAACAGTATCTGGAGCTTCGATCGTATCTAAATTACCATCTGCATCTTTATATACAATTCCTTTACATTCTCCGTCTTTCTCAATGATATCGATCATCGTACAATTTTCCATGATCGTAATATTATCACGTTTCTTCGCCTCTTCGTATAAATGGCTTGTGATCTCTTTTCCTGTCAGATCTTCATGATGAAGGATACGGAATGTGGAATGTCCACCTTCTCTTGTAAACTCGATCTCTCCATCCTTCAAGTCAAATCTTACACCAAAATCTTTCAAATCATGAATAATCTGTGGTGATTCTTTGATCATCTTCTCGACGGCACCTTTATCATTCTCGTAATGTCCGGCTTTCATAGTGTCCTCGAAATATGAATCATAATCTTCCGGATTCTTCAGCGCTGAGATTCCTCCCTGCGCCAAAAATGAATCACTTTCTTCAACTTCCTTCTTTGTAATAACGATTACTTTGTAATCCTTCGGAAGAAATAATGCATTAAATAGCCCTGAAGCACCACTTCCTACAATGATCACATCTGCTGTTTTCATAATTCTCTTTGCCCTTCCTTGGAACTTTCCTGTCTTACTGCGCGATTCTTAACATCTCATCTAATGCTTTCTTAGCATTTAATCGCAGTTCTTCTGGTAATTCTACCTGATTCTTCATGTCTCTTAATGTGTCTCTTACATTCTCTAACTGATACGCTTCATATTTGGACAGAACTGACGATGTCCTACAGAGTAAAATGTCTTTCCTGGGTTCTTCTGTTTTAATTCATATAAAACACCCATCTCTGTACAAATGATAAATACGTCCTTGTCAGATGCTGTCGCATAGTCAATGATTCCTGATGTACTTCCTACATAATCACCTAAAGCTACAACGTCTGGTGTACATTCTGGATGTACTAAAACTTCTGCTTCTGGATGTACTTCTTTGGCTTTCTTTACGTTCTCGGCTGTGATACTTCTATGTACATGACAGAATCCGTCATTGTAAATAAAGTTCTTCTCTGGAAGTTTGCTTCCGATATAACGTCCGAGGTTCTCATCTGGTACGAAGAAAATATTCTTCTGTGGAAGTGCTGTTACAACTTTCAGAGCATTGGATGAAGTTACACAGACATCAGAATGTGCTTTGATCTCTGCTGTAGAATTAATGTAACAGACAACAGCAAGATCATCATATTTCTTACGCATCTCTTCAATCTTCTCTACATCGACCATATGAGCCATTGGGCAGTCTGCCTTCTGATCTGGCATGATCACTGTACGGTCTGGGTTTAAGATCTTGGCACTCTCACCCATAAAGTTTACGCCTGCAAAACAGATCACATCTTTGGATTCTTTTAATGCAACTTTGGCAAGATAATAAGAATCCCCAACATAATCAGCAATTTCCTGAACGGCATCGTCTACATAATAGTGTGCTAGTAAAACAGCATTTTTTTCTTGTTTTAATTGTTCGATCTTCTTTTTTTAAATTTTCCATCTTTCTCTCCTTGTTATTAAATTTTAATATACCACGACCACCCCTTCTGTTCAAGTATTTGTGATGTTTTTATATGATAAATACCAGTGATTTTACCTCTTTTTCAGATGCTTCAATCACTGGTATTATTATAAATTCTATTTATTTTATATGGTCACTATATATTTTCATATGCATTTGCTGTTTTCGTCCGATCATATCTTGTACATTGTCTCGTAATTATTTTTTCACATAGCATGTGTTCTTTCCTCTGCCTCTCTGCATGATCAATCCTTTTTTAACCATCTGCTTCAAAATCCTTCCACTCGTTGTCTGACTGATTCCTAATCTTTCCTGAACTTGTTTTTCTTTGAATTCTTTTTTCTTGATCGATCATTTGCATGATCTGTGTTTCTTCGTCTTCTGGTTGTATATGTGTATGGTATTGCAGTTCTTCTCTTAATTCTGCCTGTGCATTTGTGTTTGGTAATATGATCTTAAATACATTATTACTGACTTTGATCTCTGGTTTTATAAACTGATCTTGATAAGCATTCATGATCTTTTGTATTCCTGTTCCATAAGCTTCGATCAATTCTAAACGGTAAAAAACATTCGCTAATCTTTTATTCCTGCATACAGAAATCCCCATCATCACATCTTCTAATGTAACTCCTGTTACCAATCCCCCAATGGATGTGAATTCTAACCGATCTTCGTACATACTGATCAGAATACTAGAACTATATCCGTAATCTCTGTGTACAAGACAGTTTAGCAATGCTTCTCTTACTGCTACTTCTGGATAATCTCTATTATCAATTCGATAAAGTTTTTCAAAAGTTGAATGTGTTTGATTTCTGAAGTCAATGTAATCATATACTGCTTCCATTTGTGCAAATAGTGATCCTGTAAATTCTTTTCTATCTTTAAATATATTTTGATTCTTTCCTTCAAAAACTGCTGTTTTAATCGTATGCACGCATTGGTCTGAAAGTAATAAAGCAAGATTCGTATAAATTCCATCTTGGTTTATAATTCCTAAAGTTTTCATCTGTGACTGTTCTAATGTGATGTTTCTCTTTTGGAATTCTTTTTTTGTTTCGCAAAAAGTCAATTCTTGATCTAATGATCTCATATCTTCAAAATGATCACCATCTGTTTCTTTAATCATCTTTCTAATAGCTGTATCCGTTGCTGGGACAGAAGAATATCCTTGTCTTACATATACGCCTTCTGGTCTTAACCCTTTCTTCGCTATATAGTATGGGCGTTCTGTTCCTCTTTGAATATCCAGCTTTTTTTATGCCTATTATAATCTGATTTCGTTGGTATCGCGATAGATGAGCCATTCGGCGATATTGTTGGCGTGGTCGGCCATGCGTTCGATGTATTTGACGACCAGGACCAGGTCGATGTAGTCCTTGGAGTTTTCCGGATGGGCCGTCATTTCGGCAGCCAGCGTTTCCATGAGGTTGTTGAAGGCCTGGTCGACGATATCGTCTTTATCGCGCATGAGGCTGGCCTGGGACGAAGTACCCCGTTCTTTATAGAAATCGATGACATCGCTGACCATAGAGGCCATGACGCCGTACATTTCCTTAATGCCCTGCGGCAAGGGTACGTTGTGATGAGTCTGTTCCAAATGGATGACGTAGTGGCTGATGTCGGCGCAGTGATCGGCAATGCGTTCTAAGTCGGAGAGGATTTTCAACGTCGCCATCAAGCTCCGGTAATCAGCCGCTACGGGACCCTGCATCATACTGATGGTCAAGTCTTTCTTCATGCAGTTCTTGACCAGTTCATCGATGACGTCATCGCCATCGTAGATACGCTGGGCCAGTTCGATATCTTTCTGTTCCAGCGCCTTCCAGGCATTATCGACGGCCTGTTCGACCTTTATGCCCAAGTTAATCATATCGTTCTTCAATTCTGCTACGGATTTTTCGTAAATTTCCAGCATAAGTGCCTTTCCTCCTCTTAACCGAAACGGCCGGTAATGTATTCTTCCGTCTTGGGATTGGACGGATTGGTGAACATATTCAAAGTATTATCGTATTCAATGAGTTCGCCTAAGAGGAAAAATGCCGTCTTGTCGGAAATGCGGCGGGCCTGCTGCATACTGTGCGTGACGATGACGATGGTATATTTTTCCTTCAATTCCAGGGCCAGGTCTTCGATTTTCTGCGTCGAAATCGGGTCCAGCGCCGATGTCGGTTCGTCCATGAGGATGACCGACGGACCGGCTGCCAAAGTCCGGGGCAATGCAGAGGCGCTGCTGCTGACCGCCGGAGAGGCCGAGGGCACTTTTCTGGAGGCGGTCCTTCATTTCATCCCAGCAGGCCGCCTGACGAAGGCTCTTTTCGACGATGGCGTCGAGCTTCGTCTTATCCTTGATGCCCTGGATACGCGGACCGTAAGCGATATTTTCATAAATGCTCTTCGGGAACGGCGTCGGCTGCTGGAAGACCATACCGACGCGATAGCGCAGGGCCAGGGGGTCGACTTCCTTGAAGATATCCTTGCCTTCAAAGCGGATATCGCCCGTGACCCGGCAGCCTTCGACCCAGTCGTTCATACGGTTCAAGGTCTTGAGGAACGTCGATTTGCCGCAGCCCGACGGACCGATGAGAGCCGTGATTTCATTCTTCTTGATTTTCATGTTGATGTCTTTCAAGGCCTGGAAATCATTATAAAAGAGATCCATATGGCTGACATCGAAGGTATATTCTGACATTATTTATTTCCTCCCATTTTCTTGTCAATTCGATAGCTGAGATAGCGTGCAGCCAGGCTGAAGACGAGGACCATGACCATCAGGATGGCCGACGACGCAGCTGCCTGCTGGGCCGCATCGGCATGAAGAGCTTCCGTGCGCAGGGCCCAGATGTGCAGGGCCAGGGTTTCGCCGGGACGGAAGGGATTGAGGGGACACGACGTGGCCGTAATATCCCAGTTCGTCCAGTCGATATCCGTCGACATACCGGCCGTGAACATCAGCTGCGGCTTCACCGAAACCACGGCCAGCGGCCAGGATGAGCCGGTCATGATGCGCGGGAAGCAGGCCGGCAAGAGGACATGCCAGATGGTCTGCCAATGCGAGGCCCCCAGGCCCAGGCTGCCGTTACGGTAACTCGACGGCAAGTTGCGCAGGCGTCTTCGGTAACAGACGTAACCAAAGGAAGAGTCAAGATGGATACGGCCAGGGCGCCGGCCATGAGGTTCCATTGGGAACCGGTCATGACGATGAAGACCAGGTAGCCGAACAGGCCGACGACGATAGACGCAGGGATGCCAAGGTTTCGACAGCCATGCGGACCCAATGAGTGATGCGCCTTTCTTGCGTATTCAGCCAGGAAAATGCCGGCCGGGATCCCCGTAATGGTACTGGCGACGAGGGCCAGGACGACCAGATAAATCGTATTGAAGAACATGTTCCCCAACCCCGTCGGGCTGAAGGACAAGAGCAGCGGCGTCATACCACTGATGCCGCTGACGACGACGTAGAGGACAAAGGCGATGAGCAGGATGACGGCAAAAGCAGCGCCAGCCGTAAAAAGGGCCGTCATCATTTTATCTTTATTTTTTTTCGTTTCCACACTTGTCATGTTAATTCCGTCCCCCTTTTACTTCGGAAGCGGCATTGATCTGATGAATGACGAAGATGAACAAGAACGACAGCAGGAACAGGACCAAAGCCATCGTCCACAGAGCTGCGTTGTATTCACCGCCTTCCATGGCGCCGCCCATGTCGGCAGAAATAGCTGTCGTCAGCGTACTGGCCGGCAGGAACAGGGACGTCGGGAAGACTTTCATCTGGCCGATGACCATGCGACAGCCAGGCTTCGCCCAAAGCCACGGGCCAGGCCTAGGATAATGCCGGTGAAGATACCGCTTTTCGCTGCCGGCAGGACGACGTGGCAATCGTTTCCCACCGCGTCGCACCGAGGCCGTAAGACGCTTCACGCCAGGACTTAGGCACGGCGGCCATGGCATCGGCAGCCATCGTCGTAATGGTCGGGAAAATCATGATAGCCAGGACAATGCCGGCAGCCAGGACAGAAAAGCCAAAGGGCATAGGGAAAATATGGCGAAGTGCCGGAATGAGGACAGTCATGCCGACGAAGCCATAGACAACGGACGGGATGCCCGTGAACAATTCGATAGCCGGCTGGATGAGGCGCCGCCGCTGAGGCGTCGCGATTTCCGTCATATAGATGGACGAAGCCAGGCTGAAGGGCAGGGAAATGATCAGCGACAAGAGACAGGTGACCAGCGAACCGGCCAGGAACATGGCCGCCCCGACCTGGCCGCCGCCTTCGGCGGTATCACTCGGTTTCCACTGACCGGAAAAAAGGAATTCCGTCACGCTGTGGCCAAAGGTGAAAAACGTATCTGTACCTTTAATGAAGAGAAAAGCGCCAATGAGAAGCGGCACCAGTGCCATACCGATGCCGCAAATAGTGATGAACGTTTTGGCTGCTTTCTCGTTGCGGTGAGCCCGTTGGACTACCGTTTCGATTGCATTCATGTCGTTCCTCCAGTAAAATTAGTGAACTTCTTTGGTCTGCATCTTCGAGCTTACGCCATAGCCGAGTTCTTCGATGCGTTTGCCGTAATCGGCGCCCGTAATGTATTCGATGAAGGCTTTGACGGCAGCTTTCGGTTCTTTGCTGGTGTAGATATGTTCATAGCCCCAGACGCTGTAGGTACCGTTATAGGTATTTTCCAAGGTCGGTGCTACGCCATCGATGGAAACGGAGTCGACTGTGTCGTTATTGAGCAGGTACGGCAGTGCAACATAGCCGATAGCGCCCGGATTCTGAGCGACGCTCTGGATGAGGATACCGGAGTTATCCGTTTCCAGGGATTTATTGTCGGCTTCTTCCGCGCCGTTGATAGCGTACTGTTTGAACAGGGTCCGCGTACCGGACGTCTTCGGGCGGGTAACCAGGACGATTGGCATATCTTTGCCGCCGACATCTTTCCAGTTCGTGACTTTTGCCGTGAATACGTCCTGTAACTGCTGACGGGTCAGGTTCTTGACGCCTACGTCTTTATTGATGATCGTAGCGACCGTCATGACACAGACTTTATGGTCTTCCAATTTTTCCGCTTTGGCTTTATCCAGTTTCGTTTCAGCCGGTACGTCGGAGTTACCCATATCGACAGAACCATCGGAAACCTGTTTCAGACCCGTGCCAGAACCGCCGGCATTCAAGGTGATCGTTACGTCTTTATTCGTCGTCTTGAATTTTTCAGCTGCATCTTTAACCAAAGGCAGCAGCGCCGAAGAACCCGAACCGGTAATACTGCCGGAAACAGCCGAACCTTTCCCGGCATCTGCTTTCTGCTGACTTCCGCAGCCGGCAGCTCCAATGGCCATAGTAGCAGCTAAGGCGACAAGAACTAACTTTTTCCATTTCATAAAAAATCCTCTCCTTTGAATAAACGAATCTGAGATGTTCCTGATTCTGAATACAGTCTTATCCTACCAAGGAGATGTAAGGACTTTATGTATGTAATGTAAAATATTGTAAAAAAAGGCGCTGTCCCATGAAGACAGCGCCTTTTTGAGTTTGAAGTTGAAAGTTTGATGTTTGATGTGTCGGACGGGTATGGGCCCCTGACCGGAAAATCATCCCCACGGATGGCCCCTCCTCCCTACATCGGCAAGGTGATGGTAATCGTCGTGCTTCGTTTTCCTTGCTGCTCAAGGCGATAGTGCCGTGATGCTGTTCGACGATGTGCTTGACGATAGCCAGGCCCAGGCCGGTCCCTTTGATTTTGCGGGACCGGCTGGAATCGGCCCGGTAAAAGCGTTCAAAGACGCGCTGCTGTTTGTCTTCAGGGATGCCGATGCCCGTATCGCAGATGCTGAAAAAGGCCTTATGGTCGTCGTGGCGGACAGTGATGTAGACATGGCCGCCTGGGCGGTTGTACTTGACGGCATTGTCCAGGAGATTCATGATCAGTTCCCGGAAAAGGCCGCGGTCGGCCAGCACTTCGGTGTCGTCCATGGTACACTGGACGGTCACTTTCTTTTCCGTCAGGACCGGCTCCATAAATTCTACGATGTCCTGGACCAAGTCGCGCAAGCATAGCCGTTCCAGGTTCACTTGGCGCTTGCCGTCTTCGATGCGGGCCAGGTGCATGATTTCTTCGATCATCTGCAAGAGGCGCAGGGCTTCCTTACGGATGAGCGTCCCGAAATGGATGACGTCGTCTTTATTCTTGAAGAGGCCCGTCGACAAGACTTCGGCAAAACCGCTGATGGAGGTAAGCGGCGTCTTCAGTTCATGGGATACATTGGACGTAAATTCCCGCCGCAGCTGTTCCCGGTGTTCTTGTTCGGTCACATCATCGATGATGAACAACATGCCGTAGAAATCATCATTTTTATAGACTGGCTGAAGAGTCAGCAGATAGAGGCGGTCCGCCCGCATGAGTTTCGTCTCACAGACACTGTCCATATGCTGCAGCCTGTCCCAGGGCGCATCGGGAAGGAGTTCCTGGAGGTTGCGCTGCAGGACAGCCTGTGTATTCCCAGCGCCCAGGAAGCGGGCTGCCCGCAGGTTGAGGCCGGCAATGCCATAGGATTTATCCGTCAGGATGACGCCTTCCTGGAGATTTTCCATGATGAGACGCATGATATTGCGCTGTTGTTCCAGACTGCGCATATTATCCGCAATGGTCTGGCTCTGCAAAAAGACCTTGTCCACTAAGGGCTGTAATTCATGGTCGACGCGCGGCGGCTGGACCATCTTCACATCGCTGTCATTGATCTGGCGGATGAACAAAGCCGTCTGCCGGAGCGGGCTGAGCAGGCTCGCCGTCAGCAGGCGCGAGGCCTTGACACAGGCCAGGGCCGACAGTCCCAAGAGCAGGAGGGCCCACGGCAGGAGGCTGAGGAAGTGAGCATAAAACGTATCCCTTTCCAAGCTGATCCGCAAGATGGTCCCATCAGGCAATTTCTTGGCATAATAATAGAGGGCCTTAGACAGGGTCTGGGAATCGCGGACGGCTGTCCCTTCCCCATTTTCAATCGCCGCCCGTACTTCCGGCCGGGCCAGGTGATTTTCCATGATTCCTTTATCGTAATCCGATTCAAAGAGGACATCGCCGCGGGCATTGATCCAAGTGATACGCAGGCCGTTCGTATGATGGATGCCGATTTTCTTCAAATACAGGGACGTATCACGGCCTTCTTCAAGGGCCGTTTCGACGACATCCATGGTCATCGTCAATTCCTGCTGGATCTGATGCTGTGTAGAACGCCAGAAGAACCACGTCGAAATGAGCAGGGTCACAGCCATACAGGCCAGGCCCATGGACAACAGGCTGAGATAGATTTCCGCTTCATACATTCCCTCCAATGACGTATCCGACGCCGCGCACGGTATGGATGATCTTGCCGCCATCGCCCAGCTTCTGGCGCAGGCTCTTGATGTGCATGTCGATGGTCCGGCTTTCGCTTCATAGGTAAAGCCCCAGACCGCTTCCATGATCTGTTCCCGCTTGAGGACGATATCCGTATTGACCAGGAGATAGCGCAGGAGTTCAAATTCTTTTACCGTCAAGTGACACGGCTTGCCCTCGACGGTGACGACATGCTTTTCCTGGTCCAGGGCAACCGGCCCATACGTATAGAGATTCGTTTCCGTATTCTGCCGGCCCGAACGGCGCAGGACAGCGCGGATACGGGAAATGAGCTCGACGATGCCGAAGGGTTTGCAGACGTAATCGTCGGCGCCACCGTCCAGGCCTTTGACAATGTCATATTCGCTGGTCTTGGCCGTCAGCATGATGACGGGAAGCGTCTTATACGGCTGGGTCTTGCGCAGTTTTTCCAATATGTCATTGCCGCTTTCACCAGGCAGCATGATGTCCAAAAGGAGCAAAGCCGGCGTCCGCTTCTCTAAGGCCGGCCAAAATTCCTTGCTGTCGGCAAAAGTCTCGACTTCAAAATCCTGGCTGCGCAGGCATAACCGACGAGTTCACGAATATTTTCATCATCTTCGACACAGTAAATCAAAGGCATAGGGCTACAGTCCTTTCATGTAAAATCCAGTTTTCTCATTCTATTCCATTATAGCGCAAAACCGGCTAAAAGCAGTGTAAAAAGAGAGTAAAAAAAGGCGCTGTCTTCGTGCGACAGCGCCTTTTTTAGTTTGAAGTTGAAAGTTTGATGTTTGATGTATTACCTCAAACATTAAAGAGAACGGAACCACGCATGAGGACATATACCCCCATGCGACAATCTCCTTTTTAGAAATCGAAGTCCTTGGCCTTGATCTTGACCTGCCATTCTTTATCGACCTGTTTATAGGTAATGGTCGCAATGAAGGAGTGGAGGTCGCGGACCCAGGTGTAGTTGCGGTCGGAAATGTGATCATCGTCGAGGTCTGGGCCCAGGAGAAGATGACCGTATCCCGCGGTGTCAGGACGTAGCCGATGGACAGGCCGTGCTGACGGGGGTCATCGAGGGTATCGAAGCGATACGGCGTGTAGCCGCTGACGTTGTGTTTCTTATACCAGAAGCTGGTCCACAAGCGGTCGTTGATGCTCTGGTTGAGGATGACGCCGGAATAAGGATCGCGGCGCTGAGCATCATCGGTAGAATACCAATCCTTGCGGTAGCCGGCGAAGAAGCGCACATTGGCACGCTGCCATAAGGGGATAGGCGTATGAGTGATTTCCGTGCGGAAGCCTTTATGGGTCCCCGTCTTGACGCCATCTTCGGCCCAGCGACCCCAGTTGGCACTGGAATCGATGTAAATGCCGGTGTCGCCGAGATGGAGGCGCGGTGCAAAGTATTCCAGTTCCGGCCACTTCGTAGCCCAGATGTTATCGTCGTTATCGGTACTTTCTTCCTTGCTGTAGCCAAAGCGGAAGGACCCGATTTTGGTATTCTTCTGTATCCGTGCCGCCGCTTGAGGCCATTCTTGGAGTTCAAGGCATAGCTGGCATGGAAGGTCAAATCACCAGAATCGTTGAGCGGTATGTCGGCATAACCCCGGACGCCGATGCCGTCATCGCTGTTATACGTCGGCCGAGGCAGTAAAGTAAAGATGTAAGGCTTGGTTTTATTCTTGTTATCCAGCCGGCCTTCATAGTGACCATAGGTAAACAGGCGGACGTGCTTGAACCAGAGGGCCGTATTTTCAGCCGTGAACTTTTCCCCCGGATAGATGCGGATATCGTCACCGGTAATATAATAGTCCGGCGTCTTGGCAACGGCATGGGGCGTCGTAATCAGGCCGTGCTTGACGTAGCCGATATTGTCGTACAGTTCGGCATCGGTCCCGCGGATATAGGTTGTAGGACCCATGAAGCCTTCGACTTATCCATGCTCATGCTGCCGTTCTGGCTGTTATAGGTCACATCCTGCCCGGTCAGGGCATTGGTCTCATTGACATAGACCACAGGCCCTTTCGTATGGTAGACGCCGCTTTTCATATTGCCTTCGACATAGTTGGCATGGACTTCATCCATGCCCTGCTTGATGTCGACATTGCCCCGGCTCTTGACATAGCCGTCGGCATTACGGGCGAAAAAGGTATCGGCCGTCATATGGACGGGCTGCTGCGGCAGGACGACGTCTTGCGAAGCGGCGGCCTGGTCCAAATCGACAGGCAGGATTTTCTTTTCTGTCACGGGAACGGCCATGACCTTATCCGTATGAAGTTTAGCTGTATCAGCGGCACTGGCCGAAAGAGTCAGCGGCAGCAGGGCTGCGATCATCGCCGCTGTCCACGTTTTATTCATTCGCGTCACCTGCGGTATCGGATTGAATCGTCACGACGGCCTGCTGGTCATCGTTGTGTTTGCTATTGTCCAGGTCGACAGGCGTTACCGTACCATTTTGGAGGCCGGCCTGCAAATCGCCTCCACTGCTCTGGGGAGCTGTATCCGTATCAGTATAGGCCCCTGTATCGCCATTCCCGCTATTGTCGACGTCATTGTTGGCAACGGGCGCAAAGGACGGGACCTGTACGCCGCTGGCTGCCATATTGGCCGTCTTCATATTGTCCATGACGCCGTTTTCCTTGAATCCGACGACTTCGGCATTTTCCTTCGTTTCGGCATACATCGTCGTCCCTGCAGGAATATCGACTTCATTGCCATGGACGAAAAGACCGCCGACCAGGCCGACCGGGCCGAGGATGATGGCGCCAGCTGCTGACGCGCCGACAGCGCCGGCCGTCCGCTTATATTCTTCCTTGGTCTTATCGCCCACCGTAAGGGCTACTGGTGATCCATCGGCAGCGCGGACATTGTCATAAGTAATCTCAATCTTGCCATCTTTGCCAAAACGGCCCGACTTCCGGGCTTTCGTCACCGTCCCCGTCGCTTCCATGCCGCGAGGGATGGCGATGACATCGCCGACGCAGACGTCATCAGCCACGGCAAAGCGGACGACGTCACCTTCCTGGATGGTCTTAGAATTGAGGGCATCGATATTAGTCATCGTCACCAGTGTATTGGCCGGGATCGTGACGGTCTGGGACACGTACTTCTTATTGCCCAGGAGTGCCTGGCGCAGGGACAGGACGCGGCCTTCCAGGGAACCGCTCAAGGTCTTGCCATCGATGCTCTGTTCCAGCGATTCCACCCGGACCAGAAGAGGTTCATCCGTAATCTGGCCGGAGTACTGCCACTGCATGAGATTGACTGCCGTCAGCAAAGATAAATCGGAACCCGAATTTCCATATACATCTTTATATAAGGCATTGGTCTTGTCCTGCAGGCTGCCCGAAACGGTCGACTGCCCATTGAGCAGTTTGTCCAGGGCAGCAATACGGTCGTTCAAGGATCCAGTCTGCGTCGTCCCGTAGACCGTCGTTTCTACTTTATCCGCTTTTTCCAGAATCGTATAATTCGCTGCACTGGCAGCCATGGTCCCGCACAGGGCCATGACCGCCAGGATGCAGGCAGCTTTCTTTTTCCACATAGGCGTAACCTCCAAATTTCAGTCTCGTTTTATAATCATGATATCGTCTAGGCTTTTATGGATACTATCTCCATTATATAGGAGTGATGTCTAAATTGCAATAAAATTGACCGTGAATGGCCGGTTCTTCCCCGCCTCATTTAATTAATAATTATTTTCAATTAAAAGTTTTACAAAATTACTCTTGATTTTCCCCTATCGGTCTGTTATAATGTAGCCATAACAAATAAAAGTTATTTGTTAGTATTCAGTTAATATCCATTTTATTTAAAATGTATTATAATATCAGGAGGAATGAATGATGAAAAAATTTGTATGCGGCATCTGCGGTTTTGTTTATGAAGGTACGGAAGCTCCGGAAAAGTGTCCTCAGTGCGGCGCTCCGAAAGAAAAATTCACGGAACTCGTCGCTGGCGTCAAAGAATACGCTGACGAACATCGCGTAGGCGTTGCTAAAGGCGTCGACGAACGCATCCTTGAAGGCCTCCGCCTCAACTTCACTGGTGAATGTTCCGAAGTCGGCATGTACCTCGCTATGAGCCGTGTCGCTGACCGCCAGGGCTATCCGGAAGTCGCAGAAGCTTACAAACGCATCGCTTTCGAAGAAGCTGAACACGCTGCTAAATTCGCTGAACTCCTCGGCGAAGTCGTTACGGACGACACCAAGACCAACCTCGAAATGCGTGCTGCTGCTGAACAGGCGCTTGCGCAGGCAAGAAAGAAATCGCCACCCTCGCTAAACAGCTCAACCTCGACGCTATCCATGACACGGTTCATGAAATGGCAAAAGACGAAGCTCGTCACGGCCGTGTATTTGATGGCCTCCTGGCTCGTTACTTCGCAAAATAATCCGTTTAGGAATGCAAAAAAGGGGCTTGTCGCATGACGACAAGTCCCTTTTTGAGTATTAAGTTTGCAGTTTATAGTTTTTAGTGAAGGTTTTTAAATTTAAAGCTATCTTCTACAAACTCCGTACTACAAACTATGAAGCAAAAGGGCCATGTATGATGGCAAAAACCTTCGTGCGACAGCCCCTTTTTTTACACTCACCCAGCGACATCGCAGATGACGCTGATGACGGCTTTGTCCGCCTTGGACAAATAGCGTCCCCGCTTATAGCCAGGACGACGTCCCAATCGTCCAGATAGGCCCGCAGGGAAAAATACTTCGGTTCCACGGCCGGCGTATTGGCTACAGCCAGGCCGCCCGGTACGATAGCCGCGCCGACGCCGATGCCGGCCAGGGTCTGCGCCGTGGCCATGTCCGTCGTTTCCAGAGCACGGTCGGCGATATATCCAGGGCTTCGACAAGGGAAAAAAAGGAATGGCGCAGTTCCTGTCCTTCTTTCATGACCAGGAAAGGATGGCCGTCAAGGCTATGATAATCAAAGACCGGGTAGCGGGAGTGGCGCTTCTTATCATACAGCGGTTCCCGTTCCAGGTCCCAGGCCGGTGAGATGGCCAGGAGCAGTTCTTCCTGGAAAAGCTCAACATATTCCAAATCCGAATGGCCGGCCGTCCTGACGACGATGGAAAAATCCGTCTTCCCTTGGAGGGCGAAATCTTCCAGTTCCCGCGTCGTCCCTTCTTCCAGGCAGATATCGATATGCGGATAGCGTTCATTGATGACAGGGATCGCCTTGGCCAGTATCGTCGAACTCCGATAATTGGAACTGCCAATGCGCACGGTCCCGCCAATGGTCTGCCCCAAATCCTGGATCCGTTGTTCCCGTACTTTACACAATTCCTGTATCTGTCCTTCGATGTCCAGATAAATCCGCCCGGCTTCCGTCAAGGTCACGGGCTGATGGGAACGGTCAAAGAGTTCGGCTCCGATATGGCGCTCGATACGGCGGATGAACTGGCTCAACGACGGCTGGGTGATATATAATTTGTCTGCTGCCGCCAGGAAACTCCCTGTTTCGGCAATTTTACGGACATATTCATATTCTCTTCTTTCAAAATCCATAAGCTCTCCTTTATGCAATAAAAATACTTCGTATGCCTAATTATAACGCAAAAACTATAACTCGTATACGACAAAACCACTTTGACGCCAGCCTCCTTCGAGATTATCCTAAAGATACCCTTGAAGGAGGTATTTTCATGAAATCATATCATCATATCCTCGTCCCCATCGACGGGTCTGATTATGCAAAACAAGCCTTACAACATGCCATCGATATTGCCAAACTAACCGGCGCTTCGATTACGCTGCTGAACGTCGCCAATATGGCCGACATCATCAATCAGTTCAGTCAAATGGAAAATACGAGCGAATTGACAATAGACGAACTCTCCGCAACTGCTCAAGCCAACAGTACGGGCTTATTGAAAGAATTCGCCAGCCTGGTCCCGGCGTCGATTCCGGTCCAATCCCTTTTTGAACTCAGTGCCCCGGAAGTATCGATCTACAAGAACAAAAAGCTTTGCCAGCCGACCTCATCTGCATGGGCCGCGGCAGTAAACAGCCTCTCAAGAATTTCCTGCTCGGCAGTGTCAGCACCTATGTCATTACCCACGCACCGTGCCCGGTCCTCCTGGCTCACGACGAAAAGAAAGGGCCGTACCGTCACATCCTGGTACCCGTAGACGGCTCGGAATCATCGCTCCAGGCCCTGAAGCAGGCCGAAATCCTGGCCAAGGGAGATCAGGCTTCGCTGACCGTCCTTTACGTCGCCAGCATCAGCGACAGCCTGCACGATACAGCAGTCCCCGATACGATGGAACCGCATAAACTACAGGAACTGGCAGCCCACATGCGGTCCAAAGGCCATAACGCCTTCCTGCGCTGCCAGGAACAACTATCGTCTGACCTCCCCTTACAATGTCTTTATAAAATCGGCTCTCCCGGCCCAGTCATCTTGCAGACCGCAACCGATATTGATACAGACCTCATCGTCATGGGCAGCCGCGGCCTGAACCGCATCCAAAGCGTCCTCTTAGGCAGCGTCGGCCGTTACGTAGCCTCTCATTCCGGTCTGCCCGTCCTCATCATCCGCTAACAGCGGCTTCATTCATTTTCTCAGGAGATGATACCCTTGAATACACTCGTACATAAAGCCCAAAAAGAATCGGTCGCCCTGCTGGTCAACCGCATCATGGCCGAAAAAAATCCCGAAGACCGCAAGAAAACCTTGAAACGCCTGACGACGATCATGGAAACGTTCTTCGGCGATTTATTTGAAAAAGAATCGTTCGACAAGGCCCGCAAGCTCATCGACGAAGATGGCAAGTGGTTCCAGTTTCTCAACCGCGCCTTGGACACCTTGAATCCCAATGTCGTCCGCACCGCCGTCATGGACCTCGGTTTTGAATCAGGCTTCTACGGCCTGCGCACGCGGGATGCAGCCAAAGCCAAATACCACTGCAACATCCCCTGGGCCATCCTCTTCGACCGACGAGTGCCTGCAACCTGCACTGCATCGGCTGCTGGGCTGCGGAATACGGCCACACGCTGAACCTGTCTTATGAAGTCATGGACAAAATCGTAAGCCAGGGGAAAGAAGTCGGCTGTCATTTCTACCTCCTCACCGGCGGCGAACCGCTGGTCCGCAAGGCCGATATCCTGAAACTCTGCCGGAAGCATCCGGACTGTGAGTTCCACGCCTTCACGAACGGCACCCTCATCGATGATGATTTCTGCCAAGAAGTCGTCAAAGTCGGCAATCTGAGCTTCTCCCTCAGCGTCGAAGGTTTCCGCGAAGTCAATGACAGCCGCCGCGGCCCAGGCGTCTTCGACAGGGTCATGCATGCCATGGACCTGCTGCGCCAGTACGGCATCGTCTTCGGTACGTCGATCTGCTACACCCGCAAAAATATCCAGACCGTCACGTCGGACAAATTCTTGGACCTCCTCATCAGTAAAGGCGCCTGGTTCACTTGGTACTTCCACTACATGCCCGTCGGCAACGACGCTTCTATCGATTTATTGCCCACGCCGGAACAGCGGGCCTATATGGTACGCCGCATCCGTGAAATCCGCAGCGTCAAAGGCGGCAAGCCGATATTCGCCATCGACTTCCAGAACGACGGCCAATTCATCGACGGCTGTGTCGCCGGCGGCCGTAATTATTGCCATATCAACCCCAACGGCGACGTCGAACCGTGTGTCTTCATCCACTACTCCAGCGCCAACATCAACGACCAGGACCTCATCCCCTGTCTCCAGCAGCCCCTGTTCCAGGAATATGCCAAAGGACAGCCCTTCAACCATAATCACCTCCGCCCCTGCCCGATGCTGGAAAATCCCCAGGCCCTCATCGATATGGTCAAACGGACAGGCGCCAAATCGACAGACATGCAGTCCCCGGAATCGGTAGAACATCTCTGCGCCAAATGTCAGGCCTATGCCAAACATTGGCAGCCGGCAGCCGATAAATTATGGACTGACATCATCCAGGCCGATAAAAAACAGACAGAACAGGAAATTTCGTAAGCCCTTCATGGATATCCAAAAGGGTGAGGCAATAACTTTTAAATTTTGTCCCATCCACATCAAACTTTCAACTTCAAACTTCAAACTCAAAAAAGAGGCTGTCGCATTATGCATTTTTTGCTTAATGCGATAGCCTCTTTTTTACATTCCGCTATGATAGCGGTTTTTTTTTATGTGGCGTTTGCGCCACCAGATGATACCGTAGATGATAGATACCAGGGCCAGCAGGATGAGCAGGCGGCCCCAATGTTCCTGGATGCGCAGGAGATCATGGCCCAGCCAGACTTCGACCAGGACAGCCGGCATCTTGCCAAAGAAGTTGGCAATGAAATGGTCACGGTAAGAAATATGGCTCAAGGCACTGAAAGCAGTGACGACGACATTCGGCGCATACGGGATGGCCCGGCCCATCATGACTGTCTTGATGCAGCTATAGGAATCGAGTTTTTCCAGCATCTTGCTCTTGGAAATGACTTTCTGTGCCTGTTTGCGGAGCAGCGTCCGAGTCAGACGGAAACTGATTTCAATGCCGATGACTTCCCCAATCCAGGAAATGATGATGCCCGGGATGAGGCCGAAGATGATCCCATTGACCGTCAAGAAAGGAATGGACGGCAGGCCAATGGCATTGACAAAGGCAATCATGAAAATACTGATGCCGATAGCATAGAAGCCAAAAGAAGCAATGTAATCGGCTAACCCATCCAAGTCGCCGCTGACAGTCAGATGCCACATGATGGAATAAAAATCAGGTGCCATGAGCTGAATCGACAAAAACATCACGATGACGAGCAGGCCCCCGCCGATATGAAGGAGCCAGCCTAAATATTTATCATTCATAGAAATACGGTCCTCACGTAATAATGAATTTTTCGTACCCTTTATTATACCATATCTTCCGGTTCCTGTCTGCTATGAGCTTCACTTTTTCCGCCTGTCCCAGCGCTGGCTCAGGACGAGGAAGTCGTCGAGCTTCTGCCGGGCCAGGCCGCTG
>ENA-OQBT01000441-OQBT01000441.1-human-gut-metagenome-genome-assembly--contig:-NODE-441-length-25874-cov-7.805220_pt1 | contig 25874 bp, 37 predicted proteins | sample MGYA00242749_ERZ504557 | MGnify/ENA primary metagenome ERZ504557 (study PRJEB26092, sample SAMD00036243) | human gut metagenome | host: Homo sapiens | study: EMG produced TPA metagenomics assembly of... | reverse complement strand
ATGATCTGTCAATCCACTTTGACGGCATTCCATGATGAGACGGTATTGTTCTTCGGCAGGTATTCTTTTGCTTCTCATGAGCACACCTCCATAAATCGGATAGAGTAAAATGCTCGCATCTATCATTCTGGCAAGAGAAGATAAAGTGAAATGCTTGCATTTTCTAATGATTATTATGGAATGATTTTTAGGGCAACACAATCCGTCGAATTATTTTGCGCTTACGATGGAACGAAACACCGCCAAAATCTACAGACAACAAAGTCCAGTAAAGAGCTGGAGCGGATTGTACAGGAATTTAAAGCAAAGGTCGAGAGCCGGCAGAACATCCGGAAGACGGACATTACATTCCGGGAATACGCAAAGAAATGGAAGGAAGTATACAAGCACTCCAAAGAGGGTAATACAAAGGCAATGTACAGCAATATAATAGACAAGCACTTTATCCTACTTGATGGAGTTAAAGTATCCGATATTGGCAGAATCCACCTGCAGCTCTTACTAAACAATGCAAACGGAAAGCCAAGGACACAAGAGCAGATCTACATGGCATTTAAACAGGTTTTGGGAAGTGCTATGCGGACAAAATCTATCCGCCGGTACTATACGAGGAAATCTTTGCAAGCATCCAAAAACCTAAATATAAGGCGCCGGATAAACGCCCTCTGACGGAATCTGAGAAGAAAGCTGTCTTTGCCGCAGAGTACAAATACGACAGGGATCAGGTCTACACATATCTGATCTATGGCTGCGGAATGCGCAGAGAAGAGACACTGGCTCTTACGGTGTTTGACTTTAACTTTAAAAACAACACCATTACAGTCAACAAGGCTTTTGAATTTGCAACCGGTAACGGGCAGCCTACTCTAAAAGGTACTAAGAGCGATAATGGAGACCGTACTCTCCCGATACCAACAAAGATATTGCACATTGTGAAAAACTTTGTAGAATCCGCAAGAGCGCGTGGAAAAACTTATATTTTTACCATGCAAGGCGGAGAACCGATGTCTAAGAGCAGCTACGATAAAATGTGGGTGAGAATCCGCAAGGCGTTGCAAGAGCAATCGGAAGAACAGATCACCGGTCTTACATCACACGTATTCCGGCACAACTACTGCACCAACCTGTGTTACCAGATTCCGAAGATCTCGATCAAGAGGATTGCGCAGCTACTGGGGGATTCTGAAAAGATGGTAATAGAGGTTTACAATCACATAATCATGGAAAAAGAGGATGCTGATGGGGCAGTCAATGATGCCATGAATTTTTAGGACAAACATGGGACAAAAATGAGACATTAGACAGAAATGAGACATTTAGAATCGTTTAAAATCGTTTGAAATCGATTATAGAATTAAGACATAAAAAGAGCGGAAACCCTTGTAAATACTGGATTTCCGCCACTTTAAAGCAATGAGCGTGCGGGGATTCGAACCCCGGACAACTTGATTAAAAGTCAAGTGCTCTACCAACTGAGCTACACGCCCTTATTTTCTTATAATACCCGCTAATCCAGGTAAACTGGGCTAGCTGGATTCGAACCAGCGAATGCAGGAGTCAAAGTCCTGTGCCTTACCGCTTGGCGATAGCCATTAGTAAACTCAACTATGACACTGCTTAACTAGTGCTTCTTATAAAAGAAAAGGGTGGGTAATGGGACTCGAACCCATGATATCCAGAACCACAATCTGGCGCGCTAACCAACTGCACCATACCCACCATACCGAGCCTGGGGGGATTCGAACCCTCGACCTACGGCTTAGAAGGCCGTTGCTCTATCCAGCTGAGCTACAGACTCGTATAAACTTTATCCCCGTTTATAGGCTCCTTACAGATTACTCTGTAAGAAAGCGGGTGATGGGAATCGAACCCACGTATCCAGCTTGGAAGGCTGGTGTTCTACCATTGAACTACACCCGCGAAGTCGGGGTGACAGGATTCGAACCTGCGACCTCCTGGTCCCAAACCAGCGCTCTAGCCAAGCTGAGCCACACCCCGTTATTCGCTTTCGTGTCGTTTTCTCCGTGACACAATAGCTATTATACATAAGGGTATACCAATTGTCAACAACAAATTTCAAATTTTTCAAAAAATTTTTTCGCACCTTCTCCAACCTTTGCGAAAGCCCGAAAATACGCTATAATATCCATATTCTATAAGAAAGCAGAGGTACTTATTATGTGGGCTTACAACGAAACATTTTATCAAATTTACCCGATTGGATTCTGCGGTGCCCCGACTCACAACGATGGCATCTGCGTTCCGCGTATTCTGAAATTGAAAGACTGGAGCAGTTATCTGGAGAATCTGCAGATCGGTTCTGTTCTCTTAAATCCGATTTTCGAATCTGACAATCACGGTTATGATACCAGAGACTTTAAAAAGGTGGACTGCGCCTTGGAACCAATGAAGATTTTCAGGATGTCTGTGACGATCTGCATAAGCATCATATCAAAATCGTGCTGGACGGAGTTTTCAACCACGTTGGACGCGGTTTCTGGGCATTTCAGGACGTTCAGGAAAAGAAGTGGGATTCTCCTTGTAAAGACTGGTTCTACATCAATTTTGACGGTGACAGTTGTTATCAGGACGGATTCTGGTATGAGGGATGGGAAGGACATTTCGAACTGGTCAAACTGAATCTACAAAATCCTGCAGTCACAGACTACTTATTAGACTGTGTCCGCTTCTGGATCGAAACATTTGATATTGACGGACTTCGCCTGGATGTGGCATACAGTCTGGACCATAACTTTATGCGGAGACTCCGCTCATTTTGCGAAGAACAAAAGCCTGGATTTGTTCTGATCGGTGAAGTACTATTCGGTGATTATAATCTGATTGTAAATGATGAGATGCTGCACAGCTGTACCAATTACGAATGCTACAAGGGAATCTATTCCAGCCTGAACAGCATGAATCTGTTCGAGATCGCACACTCCCTGAATCGTCAGTACGGACCGGAACAATGGTGTATCTACCGTGGAAAGCATCTGATGAGTTTTGTGGATAATCACGATGTCACACGGATTACCAGCATCCTGACAACCCCTGCACACCTGCCTCTGGCTTACGGTATTTTATTCGGTATGCCGGGAATTTCCTGTATTTATTATGGAAGCGAATGGGGCGAAGAAGGTATCAAGACTCCGGACAATGACTATGCGCTTCGTCCATGCTTTGAGGCGCCAAAACCGAATGCACTGACTGATTTCATCCACCGACTGATCACACTTCGGCAAAACAGTGATGCCCTCTGCAATGGAGGATACCGCAATATCTCAATCACAAACCATCAGCTTGTCTTTGAACGCCGTACAGGGCAGGAACGGATTCTGATCGCCATCAACGCGTCTGAGAGCGATTTCACGATCCATCACGGAGAATTGCTCGGAACATTCACCGATCTGCTGAAAAGCGGTTCTGGGAATATCTCACAGACGCTGAATGGCTCTCTGGATCTTCCGGCTTACAGCGTACAGTATCTCAAAGAGATTTCCTGATAAAATTTTTAAGATTAAAAAAATCCGTGTAAACATCCACACTGTCCTGCGATATTTACACGGATTTTTCATAGGTATAAATTCCTTTAAATTATTTTCTGAATTTATATTTTCCTTTTCCATGACCTGACACAGGCTCAATAATATCCGACTGCACCAAGTTGGAAATGAGTTTGGAAGCTCCTGAGCTTTTCAATTGAAGCAGTTCCATGACAGCGCTTCTTCCAAACACCTCATCAAAACCAAACTTTTCAAAAAGTCGGTGGATATGAACTGTCGTTTCGTGGATATTCTTTTGCAAGTTCGTATAATTCGCTCGGACAAGTGCATTCCTGAAATACCAAGCATGATCCGCAAAAATATCATTCGTTGCAGAAAAACCAAGTGTTCTCAGATACTTGATGAAAAACACCGCTGTTGTTCTCGTATTTCCCTCTCCAAAAATATGGATTTGCCACAGTCTTGAAATAAAAACTGCAAGATGGTGGATTATCTCATCCATTGACAATCCCCTGTAGCTAAAATCTTTCTCCTGCGAAAAATCATATTCAAGGGTAGCTCTCAGTTCAGAAGCGCTGCCGTACATAACGGTTGCCCCATCAAGCACCCATTCCTTTTTCGTAATATTATAATCTCTTATCTTTCCGGCGTGGTTGTAAATACCCCGAAAGAGTTTGCGGTGAATAGAGATCTACTTATTTGGCGAATAAGATTCTGTACTTCTTTTATCGTAATTTTTCCTTCAATATTACGAATAGCAATATCAATCAAATATTTAGATGGTTTCAGTCCGTCCACAGCCTGAAGTCCGATTGCCGTACTCCAAGCGTAACCTTTGCTGGCTTTATCAGGTTCGGACTCTTTCAAATATTCCTCAAACGGATCTTTATCCATATTGCCACCTCGCTTCATAATTTATAATTCACTCTATTTCTTCTAATAGTTTGGACAATCAAACCTATTTTCAAAACAGCGCCTAATCTTCTTTTCTTCTATATGGTACATGATGGTTCCGACACCATTCTTCTGCTATATTGATATAGGTCCGATTTCTGTAGTCATAATAAATCTGGCTGATTCCCAGATCATTTATTTTATCTTTAAAACACCTGTACGGATGCCTTCTTCTAAGAGCATCAAACAGTACTTCAGAAACTCTTTTATTCCCACTCTCATACGCAAACTTCTCCATGATACTTTTCTCATGAAGTTCATACTGATTCGGCAATCTGACATAATCATCCGTCTCATCAATTTCTTCCCAGAGCTCCTGATCTTCTTCACAGGCCATGTACGGATCTTCCGACAAAGCAACAATTTCACCTGTTCGTGTATCCAAAAATTGTGCCCATCCGTCCATACACTCTTCAAATGCATCTGCAATATCTTCCAGATAAACTGCCTTTGATGCAGCTGTACCAGAATACTTTGCAAAAAGCATCAGATATTCATCTTCTACTTCAGTAAAAGACCGGACTGTATAATCCAGATCAATATGCAAATCCGGGATTTCTCCATATTGCACTTCTCCCAACAGATTTTCAAGATCATACAAGAGCATCGCATGATCGATTTCTTTTAATTGTGCCTGCTCCCCGGACGTCAGAGTGGAACCAAGAAACTTTTCATAGATCATACGAAGCAGATGTTCTTCCTGTTCCTGATACTCTGGCAATTCCTTCTTAAAGGGGGTCGGCACATCCGACATATAACACTCACTGGCATCATGAAGCAGACAGGCAAGTACCATACGGTCCGACAGTCCTCTTGCTGCGGCTTCCTTTGCACAACAAATACAATGCTGCCCTACTGACCAGAAGGTCTGTACATGACCATTTCCCCTGCAGATCAGAGAAAGGGCATGTGCAATATCCTGTATGCTGATCAGATCCGGATTCGGCTGTGTTGGGTTAAAGTGTTTTCCTGTATATGTAGTTATATATTCACTCATTGTATTTTTACCTTCCTTATCTTTTTGGAAAAACCAAATATCACTTCATTCGATATTACATCCAGGATATCCTAGGAGGAAGATATATCGTACATTTTTTCTCCGATTTCTTCCTGAAGATTCTCTTTCATTAATGCAAAATATTTCAGGGAACAAACAATTCCTTCTTCCCCGGCTCCCTGAACGGTTGCCGCTGCCATTTTTCCTGAAAGAAGTCCATCTTCTGAATAATATTAAAAATTTCTCGCATTAAACAGAGTTCTTCGACAATTTATAGCCAATGTCATTTACTTAACAAGAATTCAGATCTTATGTCTGAATTTTTGTTTTCTACCAGTAACTAAAATTTTTTAATAGCACTTGACAAGTACCTCAAAGTATGCAGTTTTTTAATCACAAACTATTGATTGATGATTACATGATTAAGTTTGTTGTGGAACACGAGATGCTTTCCAAGCTCCATCAAGAATTTCTGCAAATTAGAAAGAATGCTTTTCTCAAGGTCACTCTCTGTAAAATCTGTATTCTGAGAAACCCCTAAGAACTCTGCAACTACCGGATTTTTGATAAATTCCAACTTATCATTTTGATACGATGCTGTCAGCTCCTTCATTTCACTTTCTACAAGCTCTTTTTTCTGTGTCTTGAGCATACGATAATAATACTGAGAAGAAATGTTTCTCTGTAATGTGCGGACACTCCAAGTTTGTTCTGCGGCTTCTTTCTCATACCAGTCACGAGCTTTTTTATCTTCAACCTGCAAAAGTACACGGTAATGAGTCCAAGATAACATTGACAAAGATTTTGGATTCACTGAGTCCAAAATCTCCGGAAACTCTTTATAAAAACGGACAAACTTATACAATGAACTATAATCAAAGCCCTTTCCATAATTTTGAGTCAATTCTTTTGATAATTTTTTAATAAGCTCCGTACCATATTCAGCTCTTTCGTTTCCCTGCAATTCTTCACTTGCAATTCGGTATCCTAAAAGCCAATTTCTTTGAACAAGTGCAATGTTAACAGCCTGATATGCAGCTTTTTGTGAGGACTCAATAATCCCACACATATCATTTAAGATGTCATCGGTTTTAACAAAATTATCCATAAAACTATTTTGTCCGATTTTTTCTAATTTATTCTTCATAGCCATCGCTCCTTTGGATTTCATTTTCAAAACTATAAATGAGCATCCTGATCAGTATTTTTATCTCAGGTTATCATGGAAAGACCACCAACCTTGCGCAAAACAGTTCCTGACACAGAACTACAATGGCACATTATATCTGTGTTACAGGCACTGGGAAATATCAGTCTTTCCAAGAAGGATATCAACTGAGTCGCAGTACCATTCAACAGGAAAAGGATCAGTATCTGTTTCAGTGTGCAAAATCCAGTGCTGATTTTGAAGCATTCATGAAATCAGCAGGATAGTTTTGTTCATTTTTTCAAATTTGCTCATTTATAGTATATTGTTTAATCAATCTCTCAATTTCTTTCTGCATCTGCTTAACCACATCATCCGGCCCAACAATCTTTATATCTTCTCCAAGCGAGAATACCCATCCCAGGAACTGTCTGCTGACATGTACATCTACATTCACTATAAGTGCTCATCATCCGTCGGAATCATCATCACATCTTTTCCAAATCGATCAATAATCACACCTGACAGATTATTCTTCACCATCAATTTTACTGTCTGCTCCTTTCCGCCGAACATTCCAAAACTTTTCTTCGCATAGTCTGCCATATCTAACTTTTTGAAATACTCTTTTCCTTCTCTGCTTTCCTTTGACAATTTGATATGCAGCATCTTATCCACTCGGTAATGCTTAATCTTTTCTGCTGCTGAGTCATATCCGACCAGATAATAGTTCTCATCATCCCAGGACAATCCCCATGGACTGATATGATACCATGCCCCATTATGGCGAAGTTCCATTTCTTTTTTCACATTCCACTGATAATACTGAAACTTAATCTTTTTATTTTCAGAAATCGCATTATGAATCGCATCCACAATATAATAAATACTCTCATTCATTGTTTTTATTCTTCCAGATACAAATACCTGCCGTTGTAATTTCTGTGCATCATATTTACTGACCAAAGTTTCCAACTTTCTAATCAGTGCATTTGATTTTTTCTCTGTAATAAATTTTGAAGACTGGATGGCATCAACCAAAAGTTTTAATTCTGGAAGTTCAAACGCACGATTTACAACATGATAATGATACCGGTTCCCGACCGGCTCTCCCTCTACATCAATACCGAGAATGCTCAAATCTCTCAGGTCATTATACACACTTTTCTGTTACATCATATTTTTCCAGTCCTTTCATGATTTCCGGCATAGTGATATAATGCTCATCATCTGTCTGTTCCTGCATGATCTGAGCAAGTCTGTATAACTTAAACTTCTGATTACTTCCTTTCGGCACTATCCCCTCTCCTCTCACTAAGCGATAACTCCAGTATATCATAGGTGGGAAACATATAGTTCATCTTTTCGGACAAAACTTGTCGGAAATTGAACTATTTGACTATTTTGTAATGTACCAAACATTTCCATTTTAGACTAACTGTAAATTCAAGCCCGAAAGCAGTTCTCCAAGAGTACATGAAAGATGTTCTGTTTCTTTTTCTGGCATTTCATAACTGACCAGTTGATACTCCAGGTTCAGTTCCAATTTTTCAATCAAACGCCCGGTGTTTACAGCATCATCCAATCCATCATGAAATCTTCCTTCCGGTTCAATCTCAACTCGTCCTAATGCTTCTTCCAAGCTAATCTGTCGTTCTAATTCAAACCGTTTGGTAAAGACATCCTGATAATCTATCCATCTGGATTCATCAATAAACGTATTGATTCTGATATCATCAATTTTCTTAGCTTTCATCTCATGCAGAATCTGATCCCTGTCTGATTCACTCCAGGCATATATTTTATATTCACGTTCACCGATCCAGTCTATCATATGTACTAATGCTTCCTGCAGCTTTGGTGCTTTTTTCACCTGACTGTTTCGGATACCTGTCAGTTTCTCAATAAAATGATCAATCACTCCATATTCCGGGTGTACATACTGACTAAGCGTTCCAATTCTTTTAAATTCTTCATCCAGAAGAACTGCTCCAATCTGTATTGTTTCATTTGCATATTTATAGGATCTGCTTCTATAATTCCTCGGTACTTTACACATTTCCAAATCAATCACCAGGTAAAACATGTTTTCTCCTTCCATTCCTCATTAGTCATCATACTTATTAATCATCATAATGATTCCAACCGCCTAGAATACCCTGGTTGCTATGACCTGTTTTATGGCCTTTGTCATCATAATGATTTGCTCTGCTTAATATTCCAGGTCTGGTTGATCCTGTTTTGCGATTATGGTTATCATAATGATTCATTCCTCCAAAGATTCCGGGTCTGCTCTCACCTGTTTTATGACCATTCGTATCATAATTACTATAACCACCCAAGATGTTAGGTCTGCTTTCTCCCACTTTTCTTCCATTTGCATCGTAATGCTTGATTTCTCCAAATAATCCTTTTCTGCTGTATCCTTCTTTTCTACTCATTTTACGTTCCTCCTGAATAAAAATTTTATTTTGTTTCTTCTTAGATTCCAATATAATTCATAAGATGCGGTATAAAAACACCACGAAACCACGTTCGATTTTTCATCAATTATCATGAAAAAATTTCACAACTACACAAATGACAATAATTACTCCAATCCAGAAAAAGATCTGGAAAGACTCTCCCACATCAGAAGCAATATCATTTAAAAAAGCAAATACCAGAAGGATTATCACAATCAAGCCACCACAGCCTAATCTTCCGTTTTTCATACCTTTCACCACATTTCTTTTTTCCTATGCAATAAACAATTCCAGTATTAAATCCTTTCATCACCAGATCCTCCGTTTCTTTAAATTTTGTGATTTAATCTTCTTTGATAGTTACAGTGTATATCAATAGGTGGGGCATAAAAATCCCTGCTCGTCTTATTATTTTATTTCTATGTCAAAAGGCTCAGAATCAACTTTCTCTGAGCTTTATCGTGAACTTTGCAAAAAAGTTACACTAAAGCCGCTCAAGGCTTCAGAAACGTCATCACTTCATCGAGACTTATCACCTCCTTCAAAAATTGTACAAAAAAAGATCATCTACAGTTTTACGGTAAATGATCTTTTCAATGTTAGTATTTAGTTTATATCATTGTATTTTCATAATCTTGTAACTCATGGAAAATGTCATCCACAAATACTACACCATTTTCTATTCTATACAGCATGAAATATCTGTGCTTCTGAAAATTGATTCGGTGATAACCCAAGCTCTCTAACCGTGGATTATCACATAGTTTCAAACTACCCGCTGCATGTTTTAGTTTTTCAACAGTTTCCTCAAAATCATCAAGAACATTTTTTGCTGCATGTTTATTTTGCTTTGCAAAAAGCAGATATTGAATAAATCGATTTAAATCTTCTTCTGCCTCTGCTATTACAACTACTTTATAATGCATATTTTCCTCTCATATCTGAAATCACAGCGTCTGCATTTCGATAATTTCCATTTTTTGAAGATTCTCTAGATTGTTCCAGTCTTTGAAACATCTCATCTTCTGTCATAGATGTATATGGATTATGCACAGTTCTTTTTATTTCAAATGGGAATCCGTTATGTGCAACAGCCTGCGTCAAAAACATTCTTATTGCAGATGTCGTATCTGTTCCAAGATCTTTAAAAAGTTGATCAGATTTATTCTTCAAGTCATCGTCTACCCTAATTTGAATTGTACTTGCCATCTTAAATACCTCCACTTCTTTTCCTTCTATTATAATGTTATATCATTGCTATTTCAATACATTTACAATGAATCGGATGTTTTTTTAAGTAATAAGTATCTTTCCTTCACACTTTTCTTTCAGTTCCTATATAAAATCATTATTCATAAATCACTGATTCTGTCATTTCAACGAGCAAAAAAAGAACTGCCTCTAAACTCTAGAAACAGTTCTTAAATATGAATAAAATTGATGTCAAATTGATGTCAAAACAAACGTTCAGATCCGCAAACCCTTGATTTTACGGGCTTTATTTGTCTAAGGACTTCATTGTGGGGAATTTTAATTCACTTAATCCATAGAAATCCAGCTTATGCCTTTAAATCACTTTTTATTATTTTATGCTCTTTAACATGATCCATATTTGTCCATCAAACCCCATTAATTTGATGTCAAATTGATGTCTCTTTAACAATTTAATGTCAATTTTTATTTTCCATCTTCTATAAAAACCATTCTAGAAAATATCAAATATTTTCTGCATATTATTCACTGCCTGCAGCTTGGCTGTGTCACTTGCTTCTGCATAAATATTAAGAGTAGTACTAACATCCGCATGTCCCATAATATCTTGTGCTACTTTTATATTTTCTTCCACCTCGCAAAGCCTTGTACAAAAAGTATGTCGCATATGATGACAGGAAAAATGTGGAATCAATATAGGCACCCGTTTCTCTTTCTTCGCTTTTATAATCTCCTCTGCATTGTAAGCTTCATAAATTCTTCGGATTGCTCGATTGATATTTGCCGGATTATGTAATCCGCCGTTTCGATTTGCAAATACAAATCCACTCATTCCATCACATATCTCTATATTAAACCCACTCTCTTTTTGTGCTTCATACTCATCCTAAATGCTTGATAAACAGCCTCCATCATAGGAATTTTTCGCTTTCCAGCTTTTGTTTTCGGTGTTGATACATGAAATTCAGCTTTTCCATTTTCCATTACTCGATATATAACCGCATGGTTAATACTAATCTCACGATTTTCATAATCTAAGTCATCCCATCTCAATCCTATCACTTCCCCGATTCTACATCCCGTTCCAAATAGAACTGTAAATAATGGTAACCAATGACTATATATCGGACTATTTGCTGTATATTCCATAAATGCTTTTTGTTGCTCTCTTGTCAAAGCATGTCGGGTACCTTTATCCCAGCTGTTACTTCTTTTAATTTCTGCCATAACGCCTTCTGCTGGATTGACTCGTATAATTCCATCTCTTACTGCCATTCTAAATGTCGGGTGAAGTAATGTATGAATATTATCAATTGTCACCGGCTTAAATCCTTTTTCATTTATTAAATGGTAGTAATAAAGCTTTACATCCGAATACTTAATATTCCCGATACGCCGATTCCCAAAATTATCCCTCACAAAATGATCGTACATATATTTGTAAGAAACTCTGGTTTGAGGTTTCAAATCATATTTTGTCGCCATATATCGATCAAACACTTCGTTTAATGTCGCTTTACCAGATACATAAGTATCTAATCCATCCAACTGATCCCGAATTACTTTTTTCTCTTTTTCTCTTAATTCTAACAAATCTACCGCATAAATAACCCTTCTTATTCCATTCGGATCTGTATACTGGTAAATGTACCTTTTATCATCCTTTCTTTGGCTCTCCCCCGGTCGCAAAACCCGGCCCTTATTATCTTTTCTTGATTTTGTTGACACTTGGCATCCACCTTTCCATACATGGAAAAGATATCATGCTAGCTATCACATACTATTTTTGTTTTTCTTGTAATGCTTTAAATCCATCAACTAAAGTTTTTGTTATGGTTAGATTATGTTCTCTGGCATACTTTACAACTTCCGCATGCTCATCCTTTGTCAGCCGTATAAAAACGCCCTCACTTCTAGGATTTTCTAACCTTGGTCTCCCGGTCTTAGCCAACCGTATCACCTCCGCTTCATAATCTACTTCCATTATACATAGTGTATATCAAAAAGTCAATTATTTTTTGATATACATTTTCTATCTTTCCCATAGTCTTAATTTTTGTTATACCCTAAATGATTCTAAATATTCTTCAAATACCCGGGTGTTTACCAACGTCAACCGATTAATTTTATATACTGCATGAGCTTCCTGAGCTAACTTCATAAAAGTGTGCTTACACATAGAATATCTTTTAGCTCCTTCATCATATCGTATAAATTCATTCTTATTTACATTACTTTGCATAAGAATCTCCTCTTGTTGTTATAGCTCTTTCCTGTTTAAACGCCTGTTCTTTCATACGTATTCATTATTTTACTTTCACTGAAACAACCTACTCTGAGATTTACTCAAGAATTTTCTGTTTCTTCTTTATGACACCGTGTCATAAAGTTTCTTTATTATTTCTATATTTTACATCTGCAATTTTCTGGAAATCATCTTTTACCACTTTTCATCCAAAATCTTTCTCATAATTTATGCGGAAATTTCTTGGGTTCCTTGATATTTCTCCTTACCTTTCTTTCAGCCATTCCTTTTCCCTGTTCTGCAATCTTTTCTTTTGCTACTTCGTTCTTATCTAAACGCAGCTGCTTCTGACGGGAATCATAAAACTGCACCTTATTGGAAAGCAAATCTTTTTTTGGTACCTGTGTTGAGTTAATTTCTGTCACCATCTGTTCCATGGCTTCTTTTGATATAGTTCCATCATCTTGTATCAGAATCAATTCATGCGTAGAAGATGGAAGAACATAATAATCTCCTCCTAAAACATCTCCCACTTGTGCCAACAGTTCTTCCTGTACCAGTGCATTAGCCCCATTTATTCTACTGGTATTGGTCAATACATACGGCCCTTTTTCGGAAGCATTTACCACATCTGTGCTTAAAAGTAGATTTTTCGGTTCATGTTCAAACGCCATAGAATATACCAAATCTTCCAAACCATATAGGCTATACCCTCGATTACGATCTGCCAGAAGTGCATCCTGGTGTAGTTGTTCTACAGAAATCCCCCACATTTTCAGATGATCGTTACTGATTGGCATACTTGCTGTGCCAAACCCATTTTGTTCTAATGTAACATTGTATAAAGCTGTCAGTGTACCACAGTTTTTATGTGCATACTGTTCCAAATATTTCACATTATTTTCCGGATCGCACATCTTGATTGTTACATGATCTTTCACCAAATCATACTCAAGGAATTCGCTCCTATGAAACGGTAGTTCTTCTCCCTGTAGACATTGATCTGCAACCTGATTCATAATCTCATGCATGGATTCTCCATTCTGATATTCCTGTTCCAGACTGTTCAGATGAATAGCCACGGCAAAATCTTCTCCTTCTCTTTGAACCGTCAAGCTGTCTAACACCTGGTCATTTCCTTTGATTGTCTGCTGGATCTGAATTTTTGCATTGGCATAAGATTCTGGCAGATATTCCCGAATGTTATTTTTGACGTATTCTGTAAATTCTGAATACATATTAGTTTTCCCCCTCTTTTGCTTTCACTTTTAATGCATTAATTTTTTCTTGATAACTTTGCATCCGTTCTTTCTGCATTTCTGTTCTCTTCTCATTTTCTATTTTTCCATCATTTTCAAATGTCATCTCCATTTAATTTTCCTTCTTTCTCAGTATTTCTATAACGCACGAATTGTTATCATTTCTCTATCGTGTCACATTCTTTTTTCATCCCGCAGGTTCCTGTCAGGGATAACAGGACACATTGGAATTGCACCATCTTCTTCAGACCGAATTTCTATCCGGAAGTATCATTATCCAGAAACAGAGTCTTGGCTATAGGTTCCCTACTTCCTATTTGCTGCATGGATTGTTCCCGCTCCTGCTTTTCCACATACAATTGTATGTTTTGTACTTTGTGACACCGTGTCATAAAGTCATAAAAGCGATCTCAGCGTACCTGCAACTCAGCTCATCTGTTCCATACGTCCTGCTGGATGTAACGATATTCTATTTTCAATGTGCTATTCTCTGATTTCTCCGGAAAGGGAACGGATAAAATCAGTTATTCTAAAAGGATCTTAAAGTTCACGATCTTCTCGATCAATTTTGCCCGAATTCTTAACTTCATGAACTCATCCACTTGGTCACGCTCTCTTCCATCTGCCAATTTGATTTTTCGTTTGCACAATTCCTCTATGTAGGGGGCATAATACTCCAAAACATAATTGACAGATTGCGCATCACCGGAAATTGCTGACATGATGATTTCATACGGCAATGCTTTCTTTTCATTCTTCATCCATTTCCTCCAAAATTTGTCTCATCCGGTTTAAAGAAACTTTCTTATGATAGTGGATCGTACTCTGTACCAAATGTAGATAAGATGCAATTTCTGTCTCTGTCATATCCAAAAAATACAACATCAACAAAATTTCCCGTTTCTTTTCCGACAGTTTTTGGAAAGCTTCTGCGATCTGCCGATCATGAACCTCCACTGCCTTTCCCATAACCGGGAAGTATCTTCTGTCGAAACAATAATCATCCATAGAATATAATTGCTCCAACTCTTGTCTGGTCAGTTCTGAAAACAGACTTTCTTTCGATTTCTGTCTCGTCAGTTCCCGCCAGTAATGCTTTGCTTCCCCTTTGATAGTTTTTTTGCAATAGCTGGCAAATTTCATTTGTACCTGCTGTTTTTGTTTAGGAGATAATTCCATTCGGATCACCTCCCTTCTGCAGACTGCAGTAATTAAAAAATGGCTTCTCCCTTTCATAAAGGAAAGCCACTTCTTAAAGAAAAATATCGAAAAATCACAAAATTTCCATACTTTTTTTCCAAACACTTAAAAATTCTAATTCTTTCATAACTTCTAACGGTAACAAAACGGTAATTTTTACATCTATTCTCCGCATGACATTTTGTGCCCGACATAAAAGACATCTATTCTGTTGGATAAAAGCTATTTGGGTAAATTTTTAATATTTTTCCCATAAGAGCAATAAAATGTGATACAATGATTAAAAGTATAGGGGGGGGGACAACATGTTTTTATATGATGAAAGACCAAAAGAGAAAAGCCTATTTGTAACAATTCCTTCCAAAATACAATACAACTTTGCTTTTCTGAATAATATAACAGAGTTACTAGAACAAGTAGAAAAAAGTAGCTATGAAAAAATATTGATCGATTGCGGTACTGATCCTATCAATTATAATAAGATGTGTACTGCATATTTATTAAATACCTTGCTGTTCCTTGCCCAGACAAAAACTGTTTTTGCAAAAAACAATTTACTTCAAATTTTCCACGAAACAGTATCTCATTCAGATGGAAACAATTCGAAAAAATTGATATTACAAAGGACTCTCTCAGTCAAACACAACAATGTTACTGTATTCGGGATGATAAAGCGGTCAGCCAAACTGTCCATATATTAGGTGAATTTATCGGCAGCCATAATCTTATGTTTGAGAATGCAAAAGAATTTTTAATCACAACCATCGGAGAGATTTTTTCTAATGCATTCAATCACAGCAGCGAAAATAAGGTATTTTTTATGTATGACATAGAATGGCATAATGACGATGTCTATCTGATTATAAATGTAACTGATTACGGAAAGACTATTGTTCATAACGTACAAAAATACTATCAGGAAAAATACGGGCAAACGATTGAAGCAACGGAAAGTATTCGCTGGGCTATGGGTATCGGAAATACAACACGTTTAGGCTCCGGTGGTTATGGGCTACCTACACTGGTAAACTATGTGAGTAAAGCAAATGGAGAACTTCTTATTTTTTCTGGAAACGTAATTTTTGCATTAAAAGGGTCAAAACAAAACATATTATATGCAAAAGGAACGCTAAGCGGTACATCTATTTCTATGAAAATCCCGTTGTTTGATACCTCAAGGGCTTTTTTATATGATGAAGATCGGAAAGAATTTATGAGCATGAATTTGGATCAAATTTAGGAGGAATATAAAAATGGAAACTATTTTAGTAAAAATAAAGACCTATATAGATGGTGATACTGCAATATCCTATAAAGATGGTAAAAAATGTCAAAAGGATATTTCCGAACATTTAGATCACGGGGCAAAAGTAATTTTAGACTTTACTGGTGTTGATTATGTAATTACTGCGTTTTTGAATCCGATTATCGGTGATTTAATATTAGAACGTGGAAATGATGTTATGCAATATATCGGAATAAAAAATGCGAATGACTCAATCATTCAAAAAATCAAACTGGTAAAAGATGGTGCATTGATGAAAAGAGAGGACTTAGACGAATGATTTTCTTAGACACTTGTATATGGATAGAATTACTCGGAGTAAGAACACCAGTAAAATCCCACGAGATTCAGCAGGCAAAAGCTGCATCAGAGTTGTTAGGAAACATCATTGCAAACAATCAAACAATTGTAACCTGCAAAGAACAGCTGATTGAATTAGTTTCTGCCATTGAAAAAGTCATGATGAAAAGTGTCAGTAAAGAGCGAAAAAGCAAACAGCTCTCAGGGGTTGGAAATTTGAAGGACTTCCGCAAACTGCAGGAATTTCAAAATACAAAAAGATTATGCGAAACTGTCATACATGACGTCCATCATTTGCCACGTTACAAAATATAGGAAATTATGAAATAGAACCTTTAATTCAGCGTTTAGATCTGGCTGACATTAACGATTGTTTATATTATGATTACTGTTTAAAAGAACATATAGAATTTTACACCTTTGATTCTGATTTGGAAAAAATTGACAGGAACAAAAAAGTACATTGTTACAATGCTGAAAAAAACATATGGACATAAAATTCAGATATTAGCATATTTTGTTAGTCAAAATTTATGATAATCCTAAAATGGATAAAACTAACTAACGGACACTATTTAATAGGGCGGAAATTTTTTCAATGACAAAGAGAGAAGCTGCAGTATTAGAAATATATACAGGAACTGTAATGTTAGAAGAGGACGATAGAAAATATACTCAACAATATATCGAAAAATTGCTTGGCAGATCCTTTTCATATGTCGAATTACTAAATGAAAACTTTACAGCTGAATTGAAAGAACGAGCTAAGCCAGATTTTCTTGAAATCTGTAGAAATGCAACGGATGATTAACAGGAATTGCGAAGCGCTTAATTTTCACCAACAGCTGAAAATTAAGCGCTTAATATGAAGTGATTTCATATTATCTACATATCATAATTTTGAACAAATACTGCCTATTCTGCGTTTACTTTCATACTATCTAAATCTATAATTTGATCACAAATTTCCTCTAAATATTTGTCATGAGATATTAATATAATTATTTTTTCTTTCTTTTGATTGAATAGAATTTCCTTTAATATATTTGTACTAGCTATATCTAACGATGATGTAGGTTCATCCATTATTAAAACATCAGAATTTTTCAATAAAGCTTTAACAATACACAATTTTTGGTTCTCTCCACCAGAATAAATATTCTTTCCATCTTTAGCAGGAATCATCCTAATTTTTTCAAGTAATTTATTTATATTATTCTTATCACCAACTGAATTGGCTGTATTATTAAAGTGAACTTGTTGCTTATTAATATATTTTAAAAACTCTTCCAATTCGACATCATTTAACATATAGTCTTGAGGAACTATTGAAAATAACTTCCGTCTAACTTTATATATCTCTAATTGAGAAATTTCTATATCATTGTAATACACATTTCCTGAGTCAAGTTCTTTTATCAATCCAATTATAATATTTAATAGGGTGCTTTTTCCCGTACCATTATGCCCTTTAATGCAATAAATATATCCCTTTTTAAAAGTATACACAAAATCAGTGAATATAAAATGTCCATCATATTGAAAAGATATTCTCTGCAAATCAATTTTTTCAACACTATCTATAAGCTTATGCCCATTTTTTTCCTCTGGAATATTTAAAAGTTCTTGTATTCTTACAAAAGAACTTTTACAGTCTTGGAAGGATTTTCCTATATTCAAATAGTAAGAAATCGCTCCTATAATTATATTGAAATACGTAATTATTATTGTAAATTCCCCTATAGAGCAATCACCTTTAATAACTTTTATCCCACCTACCAAAAAAATAGATGCACTTGCAATAGTTGAAAGTAAGCGGTCTAATCCAGATGTAAAATAAGATATTTTTGAAAATGATATCAAATCCTTAAACATCTTATCAAAAGAATCTTTTGCATTTTTTTTATAAAATTCAAAAGATGCGTCTATTTTTATAGCCTTAATATTTGTAATCTGTTCTGTCAATTTTGAAAAAAATAAATCTTGTGAGTTTTTACATTTTAAATTTAATTTATAAAACTGATTTTTTAATAAAATATACGATAAAATGTATATAGGAATAAAAAATAGTAATATCCCTGTTATTATTTTATCTATATTGTATAAAATACAAATCGAAATCATTAAGGAAGCAAAGTTAAAAAATATATTCAGATAATTGTTTAAAAAAAAAGTAATTAGTATATTAGAATCTGTATTGATTCTCCGATTAAGATACACTGGATCATATGAAATAACCTTCAAATAGGAAATTCTTTTCAAATGTTCAATTATGTCAAAATTAATACTAAAACTTAATTTTGTCTGAACTTTTGCAATAGTTATACTTGTTAAATACGAATTTATTATATTTACCAAAGATAATATGACAAATATACATATATTTACTTTTACCAAATACATATCATTTTGATAAACTAACAAATCAATAAATTTTCCAACAAATGTAGCATAAACAATGAGATTATGCCTGATATAGTTATTAAAATTGATAAACTTATAATATGCTTTTTATATTTTAAAAAATATGTTTTTATATATTTTATCATATATTTTCCCTTACTATTAAAAAGATAGGGAAATATCCCTATCTTTTTTATTTCTATTTGCCAGACATAGGATCCATTCTGGCAGGTGCACAAAACTGTCCACCACACAATTCTGTACATTTTATTCCACAAAGATCTCGACATTGTGCACAAGCATTAGCTATGCACTCAATTTTATTTCCCAAAAAGCAGCAGTCTCTCTTATCTTGTGGGGTGGTCGGATTTACTAAATATTCCATATCTGTTCTCCTTTCCTTAAAATTTTTTTATAATTAACTCTTTCGATTTAATTATTGTATTGAATTATTAAATATGGTCTGTAAGTAGGATTCTAAAGCGTATTTGTAAACAGAGCATCTATTATCAATATTATCAATTCTTCTCCTTGGACATCCCCCCATACATATAGGCAAAATATTACACTCTTTACACTGCTGATCCATCGTAGGATCATAAAGTGCATACTCATATATTCTGGATTTATTATCAATTCCACTTAAAACATTACCCAAACAATACTCTTCTAGTCCTATATCAGACCAACATTTATATAAGTTACCATAAGGATCTATGACAAATGCATTTCTACTGTCTGCACAACAATTATTTGAAACTAACCTAGGATATTTATTGTTTGAATATTCATCACCTATACTATTTTCAAAATTGTATTCTAATTTGCAAAATCATTTACAGTTAGACATTGTTCTTTTTCATATTGCTCATTTGTAGGTTCTACATAACCTAAATAAGGAAATACTTTTGTTAATCCATTATCCTTTAAAATATCCATAACTTCATAAATTCTATCTTTATTAGCTTGATCAACATTAATTCTTAAGGATGTATTTGGCAAATATTCTATACATTTTTTCAAATTCTCTATGATTTTTGTAAAAGTTCCTTGTCCACCTTGTAAAGGTCTTCTTGTATCATGAATATCTTCAGGACCATCTAACGTGATTTGTACACCTACAATATTAAGTTCTTTAAATTCTTTGGAAATTTTTTCAGTCAATAAATACCCATTAGTAACAATAACCGCAGAATATGCAATATTGTACTCTTGACATAGATTTATTACTTTTTTAGAAAAATCTTTTATCAAATCAAATGACAAAAGTGGTTCACCACCATACCATGTTATTGATAATTGATTTATTGTTGAAGCATTCTGAGATATAAAATCCAATATAGCTTCTTGAATTTCATGACTCATTACATGAAAATCCCCATGTTCTTTCTCATAACAATATATACAATCAAAATTACAGCCTAAAGTAGGCGCAATTGTTAATGCTAAATGTTGGCTATTATGCCGGGCAGATTGCTGCTCATATCGTAATATATCCAATTCATCTACAGAATCTTCAATGATAAAATATCCAGCTTCTAAGTCTTTCTTAAATGTTTTATCCAACTTGTCATAATTACCAGATGAAGCGCACGACTTAAATTTATAAAAATCATCTAGATTTATAGTTGCCAAAGCATTTGACCTAGAATTATATGCCAAAATTTTTTGAGAATTAGATTTCGCTTCATAAAATACATTAAATTTAGATTCTTTCATTTATATTCTCCTGTTATTGTGTTATATTATTAGTAACTTTTGTCTACATTTTAACATATTGTATGTTTTTAGTAAATATATGGAGGAAAAAATAGTGAAATTCAACAATCAAAAACTCTTTTCAACACTTTTAACATTTCTTTTTTTATTTATTTTATATAGATTCAGCAATGTTTCAGAGCTTAACACACTATTTATCAATGCTAATATAAAAAGAATAGAAGTATCACCAACTAATAGTGAAGACTATCGTCAATATCTGATGAAATATTCTCCCTCTGATCTAGGAATTCCAGAAAGCCAGTTAAACTGCCTAGAACCTGCACTTTTGGAATCAGACTCTTATAATTTACAAGAAAAACTATTGAAATAAAAGAAGCAATTTCTGACGTCACCTTGCTTTTTGAAGTACTAAAGTATTCTTATGCCGGATATTTATATTTTGGAAATGAAGAGAAATGGGAAACTGCAAAAAACAATATTTTAAATCAAATCAATGCATATCCTGAAAAACTATCAGTTTTTACATTGCAACAAATACTAATAAAAAATTTATATTTTATTAAAGATAGCCATTTTTTAATAAATAACACACCTGTGTTAAACCATGAGGACTATTATTATAATCAAACATTTACGATTCAACAAGATTCCAGAGGATTTTATCTATATGTAAACACCCAAAAATGGTATATAGAATCTATCGAAGGTGATCCCAATGTAGAACAATATATTAAACCATCTTTAGATGAATCAGGCTCGCGCTGTAATTATATAGGAACATTGTCTACGCATCCTTACACAGCGGTTACCCTGAAACTTAATTCTGGAAGAGACTCTAAAGAAATCCATGTTAAATTAGAAAAAAGTACCGGGAAAATATACAATGAAATACAACTTTCCGAAGCATATAGTAGTAAAAAAATTAATAATATTCCTATTTTTTCAATGCGATCCTTTATTAGCACAAATAATCTTACAGCTTATCAGGAATCTGCTAAATATGCAAAAGGTAAAGATTTGATCATTTTAGATTTAAGAGGAAATTCGGGCGGACAAACCACTCTTCCAGCAACATGGTTTGAAAGTTTTACTGGCCAAATGCCTAAAACAAATCATATAGATATTCGTTTAGCCAATTTAATAAATAATTATGTAACTAAAAAAGCTCTTAAGATAATTGATTACGAAAATTTAACTCCATATTTTAAAAACTTATATGAAATTGAATCTGACATTGCAACCCAGACTAAAAATAAATGGTATATCACCAAAGAAAAAAAAGTAGTACTGCCAAACACTACTAAAATATTTGTTCTAATTGATAAAAATGTAGCTTCTTCTGCTGAGTGGTTTGTTGAATCATTAGATACCTTAAAAAATGTTGTTTTTGTTGGAACAAATACATCTGGTTGTACACTTTCAAAACAAAGTATACGCTGTACGTTACCCTATTCAAAACTAACAGCTACTTATGGAGATACAATATCGATAAACGATATTGAAGAAGGTAGGGGATTCGAACCAGATATATGGATTGGGGGAAATGATACATTAGAACGAATTCTAGCTTTTATTGAAAAAAGCTAAAGAACAGTAAACGCCCCATAGTAGGTGCGTAGACAGGCCATTACTTTACAATAAGTTTCCTCCGAGCGAGCACTGTCTAAATCCATAAGCACATCCGGCATACGGACATACCTGGTATTGTAATACTGCTTACATGTGCTTCCATACCGAATGCACATGACATATATGTTTTACCACAGCCTGTTGCACCGGTAATAAAAAGATTCCGGTGTTCAGATATATATTCGCAGGTAGCAAATCTGTTTATCAGATACCTGTTCAACTTGCGTCCGGAAGTATAGTTGATATCCATGATATTTGCTTCCGGCTGGTCGAATCCGGCATTGCGGATAAGACGCTTCTGTATATTCCATTTAAGCAGGATTCTTATTAAAGAAAATGGAGTAGAAGTTCTTTCAAGCTAAAGCCGAATCTTAATTTGCCTTGAGATAACTCCATCAGTCCAGACTTGCACCTCTCCACTCCGGACTGATGCTCACCGCACTATAATATTCGCCAAAACCTCATTGTAATTAAAATTACTTCTAAATCTTAATATATAATTTTCTCTATGGCTATTAAATACAATATTCCTATTTCACTTTCAACTACAAATCCCCTATACTATTGCTCAACAAATACGCCCTCTGATAATTCTTCATTTCATCCACAGTCCGAAACATCAATCTTTCATTGATAAATCCAACACCTGCCTTATTCTCAACGGAATAAGTTGTTTCGTCTTTCTCAATGAAAACAGAGTATTCTCCCTTATCAAGCAGGAAGCCCTCCGGTGCTTTGGTTTCACGAACAATATATTTTCCGTAAAGCAGCTCTTTCGTCTCATAAATTCCGGTTTCGGTTTCTTCAAGATTTCCGATAAGTTCATCGCCATCATCAATCTTTCCGTTCTCATTGGTGTTCTTATATACCTCAAAGGTTGCACCCGTAAGTTTGTTATCCGGATATTCAGCGTCCACCTTCGTGAGTCTGATATTGCCGTGAACATACTCATTGACAATCTCATTTCAACTACCTGCTCGGCTTTGCTGATATTGACCTCATACGCTTTTTCATCAAGGACAAATCCCTTTGGCTGCTCGATTTCTCTTACAATCCATTTGCCATAAGGAACTTTTGCAAAAGAAAAACTACCGTCTTTTTCAGAGGTAGTCATCATAAGTGCAGTATCCTTTGTAAATTCTGTTTCTTCGGCTTTAAAGATACCGATAACAGCACCTCAAGTGCTTCTCCATTCTCGTCAATCTTCTTACCTGATACAGAACCATAGATAAGTTCATTCTTGATTTCTTTTCCATCATTCACTTATCTTACTGGTATTCGTCAATACATACATTGCTTTCTCCGAAGGACCGCTTGCATCTGCATTCAAAAGCAAGTTGATCGGCTCACGGTCAAACATCATGGAATTTACCAAGTTTTCCATATTATATAAGCCATACCCTCTATTACGATCTGCTAAAAGTGCATCTTGGTGTAATTGCTCTATAGAAACACCCCACATTTCCAAATTGGATTTACTTACCGGAATACTTGCAGTACCAAATTCATTTTGTTCCCATATTACGCTATACAATGCCGTAAGCTCACCACAACTTTTGTGTGCATATTTTTCCAAATATTTTACATTGTTTTTCGGATCACACATCTTGATTGTCAAATTTTCTTTCACCGCATCATAATCAAGAAAATCCCTTCTGTCAAACGGTATTTCTTCTCCTTGCATGCACTGCTCCGCAACTTGATTCATAATCTCATTCATGGATTCCCCATTTTGATATTGTTGTTCAAAATTATCTAAGTGAATCATCGGTGCAGCGTCTTCTCCTTCTCTTCGAATCATCAGACTTTCTAAAATCCGGTCATTACTCTTTATCGTTTGCTGAATCTGAATTTCAGCATTTGCATAAGAGTCTGGCAGATATTCCCGAATATGGTTTTTTACATATTCTGTAAATTCTGGATTCATATTAATTTTCCTCCTTCTCTTTTGCTTTCACGTTTCCTGTATTGATTTTTTCCTGATAACTTATAAGTCGATTTTTCTGTTCTTCTCGTAGTTTTTGCTTCATTTCTTCATGGTTTTCAAATTCTATCTCCATTTACTTCTCCTCTTTTGTCATTGATGTTTTTTCGTACTACACGGGTAAATGTCCTCTATCACCTCGTGTTATTTTTTATCCTGCAGGTTACTGTCAGGGCAACAGTTCACATTGGAATTGCACCATCTTTTTCAGACCGGTTTTCTATCCGGAAGTATCATTATCCAGAAACAGAGTCTTCGCTATAGGCTCCCTCACTCCTATTTGCTACATGGATAGTTCCCGCTCCTGCCTTTGTCTTCACTGTAAATTTTCTGATTCGACACTTTACGACACAATGTCATAAAGTCGCACAAAAACAATCCTGGCGTATCTGCAGCTCAGCTCGTCTGTTCCATACGTCCTGCAGGATATCTCTCTATTCTGTTTTCAATGTGCAGTTGCTGTCCTCTCCGGAAAGGGAACGGATTAAACCAGCTCTTTCGGAAGAATCTTAAAATTCACGATCTTCTCAATCAATTTTGCCCGGATTCTCAGCCTCATGAACTCATCCACTTGGTCATGCTCACTTCCATCTGCCAATTTGATTTTCCTTTTACATAACTCATTTATGTAGGGATCATAATATTCCAAAACATAATTGACAGATTCAGCATCTCCTGAAATTGCTGACATGATAACTTCATACGGCAATGCTTTCTTTCCATTACTCATACATTTCCTCCAATATCTGTCTCATCAGCTTTAAAGAAACTTGCTTATGGTAGTGAATCGTACTTTGTACCAAATGTAGATCGGATGCGATTTCCGTCTCTGTCATGTCCAAAAAATACAGCATCAACAAGATTTCTCGTTTCTTTTCCGACAGTTTCTGAAATGCTTCTGCAATCTGTAGATCATTGACTTCCACTGCTTTTCCCATGACCTGAAAATACCTTCGATCAAAACAATACTTATCCATAGAATACAGTTGTTCCAATTCTTGCCTGGTCAATTCTGAAAACAAGCTTTCTTTCGATTTCTGTCTTGTCAGATCTCTCCAGCAATGCTTTACTTCCCCTTTTATGGTCTTTTTACAATAGGTGTCAAACTTCATTTGTACCTGTTGTTTTTGTTTGGGAGATAGTTCCATTCGGATCACCTCCCTTCTGCAGAACGCAGTTATTAAAAAGTGGCTTCTCCCTTTCATAGAGGAAAGCCACTTTTAGGGTTCAATTATCGAAAAAAACAAAAATTTTTACTATTCCCATCAGATTGTATTGATATAATACAAATGCGGAAAGGGTAGGTAGGAGGGATTCATGAAATTCAGTAACAAAAGAACTCTACAATATAGCGACCAGTTCAAGAAAAATCACATGACCTCTAAACAAGATTTACTAAAAAAATTTGATTGTATTATCAAAACTGTTAATCAAAAATCTCAAGATGATACGAGACATTCTGCTGCTTATTACCATGTTGTAAATGAACTATTAAAAAATTCCAAAAAAAATTAGTGAGTACGAGACTATTTACTGAGCTTGAAGATTGGTGGGCCTATGAACTTACAT
>ENA-OQBT01000440-OQBT01000440.1-human-gut-metagenome-genome-assembly--contig:-NODE-440-length-25897-cov-3.228716_pt1 | contig 25897 bp, 34 predicted proteins | sample MGYA00242749_ERZ504557 | MGnify/ENA primary metagenome ERZ504557 (study PRJEB26092, sample SAMD00036243) | human gut metagenome | host: Homo sapiens | study: EMG produced TPA metagenomics assembly of... | reverse complement strand
AAAGAAGAAATACAATCAAAATACGAGGTGCCAGCGAACACAATCTAAAGTGCGTCAGTCTTGACATCCCGAGAGATGAGTTTGTTGTTTTTACAGGGCTTTCAGGCTCCGGCAAGTCATCACTGGCATTTGATACCATATATGCTGAGGGGCAACGCAGTACATGGAGTCACTTTCATCGTATGCGCGTCAGTTTTTAGGACAGATGGAGAAGCCGAATGTGGAGTCTATAGAGGGACTTCCGCCTGCCATCTCCATTGACCAGAAATCCACCAACAAGAACCCTCGTTCAACTGTCGGAACGGTCACAGAGATATATGATTACTTCAGACTGCTTTATGCCAGAATTGGAATACCACACTGTCCGAAGTGCGGGCGTGCCATTACAAAGCAGACGATAGACCAGATGGTGGATACTGTTATGGCGCTGCCTGAGCGCACACGTATCCAGCTTCTTGCACCGGTGGTCAGAGGCCGCAAGGGTGAGCACCAGAAGCTGTTCGAGAGAGCCAAAAAGAGCGGATATGTGCGTGTGATTGTAGATGGCAGCATGTATGAGCTCTCCGAGGATATTCCAATGGAGAAAAATATAAAGCACAATATTGACATTGTTGTAGACCGTTTAGTTGTAAAGCCGGGCATAGAGAAGAGGCTTACTGATTCACTTGAAAATGTATTTGAACTGACAGAGGGCAATGCAATAGTTGATATTGTGGATGGCGAACAGATGACTTTTTCCCAGAATTTTGCGTGCCCTGACTGTGGCATAAGCATAGATGAGGTTGAGCCGAGAAGCTTCTCCTTCAACAATCCGTTCGGAGCATGTCCGACCTGCTACGGACTCGGCTACAAGATGGAGTTTGACCCGCAGCTTATGGTGCCGGATGCATCGCTTTCCATATCTGAGGGTGCCATACAGGTGATGGCTGGCAGTCATGTACTGACCCAAAGAGCTATACCTATGCGACACTTCGTGCGCTGCATGAGGGCTATGGGCTTCCTCTCGACACTCCGATTGATGATTTATCTGCAGATATGAAAAAACTGCTTTTTTACGGTGGAGATGGCAGGGTGCTCAAGGTCAGATACAAGGGTCAGAGAGGCGAAGGCGTCTATGACCTTGTATGGAACGGCCTTGTGGACAATGTTGAGCGCCGATACAAGGAGACCTTTTCTGATACGGCAAAGGCAGAGTATGAGCAGTTTATGCGCATTACTCCGTGTACGAGCTGTAAGGGGCAGAGACTTAAGCCGTCGTCACTTGCCGTTACGGTTGCGGACAAGAACATATATGAGATGACCTCCATGTCTGTGAAGGAGCTTGTGAAGTTCCTTGCTGATATAGAGCTTACAGAGCAGCAGCACTATATAGGAGACCAGATACTAAAGGAAATCCGTGCGAGGGTTGGCTTTTTGCAGCAGGTCGGACTTGATTACCTCACCCTTAGCGTGGCACGGCAAGCCTTTCAGGCGGGGAAGCCCAGCGAATCAGGCTTGCCACGCAGATTGGCTCAGGGCTTGTAGGTGTGGCATATATACTTGATGAGCCAAGTATCGGACTGCATCAGAGGGATAACGACAAGCTGCTTGGTGCACTTATGAATCTTAAGAATCTGGGAAATACGCTCATAGTTGTGGAGCATGATGAGGATACCATGCGTGCAGCGGATTATATCGTGGATGTAGGGCGGGAGCGGCTCGCACGGCGGGGAGATAGTGGCAGCAGGATCGTTAAAGGACATTATAAAGTGCAAAAAATCACTCACAGGAGCATATCTGAGCGGCAAAATAAAGATACCGGTTCCACAGGAGAGGCGTAAGCCAAGCGGATATATCACGATAAGAGGAGCCAGGGAGAATAACCTGAAAAATATTGATGTGCAGATACCTCTTGGTATAATGACCTGTGTTACAGGCGTGTCGGGCTCGGGAAAGAGCTCATTGACCAATGAGATACTCTACAAGCATCTGGCCAAATCCTTAAACAGAGCCAGGTGTATCGCAGGTGACCACGACGGTATAGATGGTCTGGAACAGCTTGATAAGGTCATAGACATCGACCAGTCACCGATAGGCCGTACACCCCGCTCTAATCCTGCCACATATACAGGTGTGTTTGACATGATAAGAGACCTGTTTGCATCAACACCTGATGCAAAGGCAAAGGCTATAAAAAGGGCCGTTTCAGTTTCAATGTAAAGGGCGGTCGGTGTGAGGCCTGTGGCGGCGATGGAATCCTTAAGATAGAGATGCATTTCCTGCCTGATGTATATGTGCCGTGTGAGGTCTGTGGAGGCAAACGATATAACAGGGAGACGCTCGATGTAAAGTACAAGGGCAAGAGTATATACGATGTTCTTGATATGACAGTGGAGGAGGCACTTGAGTTTTTCAAAAATGTGCCAAAGATCCAGAACAAAATCCAATCGCTCTATGATGTCGGACTATCATACGTGAAGCTGGGACAGCGTCCACAGAGCTTTCGGGCGGTGAGGCGCAGCGTATCAAGCTTGCCACAGAGCTTAGCAGAAAGAGTACCGGAAAGACCATATATATACTTGATGAGCCTACCACGGGGCTGCACTTTGCAGATGTACACAAGCTTGTGGAGATACTGCGCAGGCTCTCGGACGGAGGCAATACGGTGGTTGTTATCGAGCACAACCTCGACGTGATAAAGACAGCTGACTATATCATAGATATGGGACCTGAGGGCGGAGACGGCGGCGGAACCGTCATAGCGCAGGGCACACCTGAGGAGATATGCGAGGTAAAACAGTCATATACAGGCCGTTTTTTGAAACAATATCTGGAAAAAGACAAGGATAAACTTTAAAATTTTATTAAATATGACCTTTTTCAAAAAAAAAGTTTGAAAAATGGGATTTATTGTATATAATAAGAGAGTGTATGTGTAAATTTAAAGATATGGCAGGAAAGGGGCTATTAAAATGGTCGGATCAGATATCGGAATCGATTTAGGAACAGCAAGTATACTTGTTATATAAAAGGAAGGGTGTTGTGTTAAAGGAGCTTCAGTAGTAGCCTTTGACAGGGACACCAACAAGATTAAGGCAATCGGAGAGGAAGCACGCCTCATGCTCGGAAGGACACCGGGTAATATCGTTGCAGTCAGACCGCTGCGTCAGGGTGTTATCTCAGATTATACAGTTACAGAGAAGATGATCAACACTTCATCCAGAAGGCGCTTGGTAAGAAAAGCTTCAGAAAGCCGCTCGTGAGCGTATGTGTGCCAAGTGGTGTTACAGAGGTTGAGAAGAAGGCCGTTGAGGATGCTACATTTGCAGCAGGAGCCAGAGATGTTAAGATTATCGAGGAGCCAATCGCAGCTGCAATCGGTGCAGGTATTGATATTTCAAAGCCATGCGGAAATATGATAGTAGATATCGGAGGCGGTACATCAGATATAGCAGTTATCTCACTCGGTGGTTCGGTAGTCAGCACATCTATCAAGATAGCCGGAGATGATTTTGATGAGGCAATTGTCAGATACATGAGAAAGAAGCATAACCTTCTCATCGGAGAGAGAACAGCTGAGGATATCAAAATCAAGATTGGTACATGCTACCCTCTCCCACAGCCGGAGACAATTGAGGTAAGAGGAAGAAACCTTGTAACAGGACTTCCAAGGACTATTACAGTCAGCTCAGAGGAGACAGAGGAAGCACTTCGTGAGGCAACTCTTCAGATAGTTGAGGCAGTGCACTCAGTGCTTGAAAAGACTCCACCGGAGCTTGCAGCCGATGTCGCAGACAGAGGAATCGTGCTTACAGGAGGCGGTTCGCTGCTCAGAGTCTTGAGGAGCTTATCGAGGAAAAGACCGGCATCAATACAATGACTGCAGAGCAGCCTATGACATGTGTTGCTATCGGTACAGGAAAGTATGTAGAGTTCCTTGCAGGCAAGAGAGATGAAGAATTCTAGAATATACGTTTTATAACAGGCAGCCGTGAGGGCGATGATATGTCCCTGCATTGCAGGAATGTATTGTCGCTTTTTTGTTAATAATGTTACAAATGGGGATATTACAGTCAGGGGGATTAGTGAACAAAATAAAGGATATTGGGAGAGGCGTAATCAATCTGGTATTTCCACCGCGCTGTCCGGTATGTGATGGTATAATTGGTCCGGTTGAGAGATATATACACAGCAGATGCTGTGAAAAGCTCTTTCCGGTTGAGCAGCCGCAATGTATGCGCTGCGGGAAGCCGGTTTTGTCTGAGCGAAGAGAGTATTGTGACGACTGTGCACGGGCACTAGAGCATCACAGGCAGATGCGGGAAGATGACAGCTACAGGCAGGGCAAGGCGCTTTTTGCATACAAGGGCAGCATAAAGCAGACCATGTACAGGTTCAAGTATTCAAACAGACGTGAGTATGCGGCTTATTTTGCACAGACAGCAGTGGAAAGATATTCGGACTGGATACAGAGATGTGGGATAGATGTTATTATTCCGGTGCCGATGCACCGTAAAAAGATGCGCCAGAGAGGCTACAATCAGGCAGAGTGTTTTGCAAGGGCATTGTCTGAAAAAACAGGCATAAGGATGGCAAAAGGGCTTGTGCGCAGAGTGAAAAATACCAGTCCACTCAAGACAATGGGGTATGTTGAACGCAGAAATTGTCTCGAGGGGGCTTTTCAAGTGGCGGATAGTATTGTACAATATGACCAAATACTAATAGTAGATGATATATATACTACAGGCAGTACGGCGGAGTCGATTGGGCACGAGATAGCAAAGAAATGTCCCGGCCGTGTATATGTGCTGTGTATTTGCATAGGACAGGGAAGTTAGGAGGGTTTTATCAGATGAGAATATCTAATTGTAAGGGCTGTGGCAGAATATTTAATGTACTGTCAGATGAGCAGTACTGCCCGAACTGCCAGAAAAAAATGGATGAGAAATTTGATATAGTAAAGAGATTTGTTGAGGATAATCCAAATGTGCCGGTTGAGACAGTGGCCAAGGAGACCGATACATCCATGAAGCAGATAAATAGGTGGATACGTGAGGAAAGGCTTTCGTTTTCACCGGATTCATCATATGGTATACCATGCGAGAACTGTGGCAGGATGATACGTACAGGCAGATTTTGTGATGAGTGCAAGACTAAGCTCACAAACACACTACGCAGTGCCCTTGACACACCAAAGAGCCAGGATAGCAGCTGTGGCAGCAGGATGACAAAACCGTATGAGATATATCAAGTAACAGGTAAGAGGATGATTTATGATAAACGAAGAAAAAGTAAGGGAACTGTTTAATATTGCTCTATGTGACAGCAAAAGCGATGACAGCCGTGTGCAGAAGCAGTCCGCAAGCTACTACGGATGGGACTATATATGGAAAGAGGGCTTAAAAAGCTTCTTTACAGGTACATTCGCATTTGCAGGGCTTGTTGTGATGTGGGTTGCTGTCAATGCAGCAGAGCTTTTGGACAGAATCAATAAGCTTGATTTTAAGGCAATAGGTGTCACAATAGGCATACTGTATATTGCATTTATGGCGGTTTACATTTTTGTCACAATTGTGGTGTATACTGCAAGATATAAGGCCGGCAGAAGAGAAGTGCGCAAATACGCAAATCACCTGAAGGCAGTGGGCAGAATATATTCCCGTGAGGAAAAGATTAAGCGTTAGGGAGGCTTTATGAACAAGTTACTGGAAATTAAGGATAAGGCAGTCAAATTTTGCGGTGAGTATGAGCACTTTATACTTCCGGTTGTGAGATTTGCCGTTGCATTTATCGCATTTATAACAATAGATTTGAATATCGGATATATGGCGAAAATCAGCTCGATGCTTGTGGCGCTGCTTTTAGCACTTGTGTGTGCACTGCTTCCGGTGAATGCAATACTCTGGATTGCTTCGATTATGATACTTTTAGATATGTATGCGCTGTCCGTAGAGGTTTTTGCTATCACATTTGTACTTTTTTTAGTACTGTATTTTGTCTATTTTCGTTTTGCACCGAAGGATGGCATGCTTGTGATACTTACACCTATATGCTTTCAGCTTCACATACCATCTGTTATGCCGGTTGCAGCAGGTCTTTTAAGAAGAGCTTATTCGGTTGTTGCAATAATATGTGGCACACTGCTGTACTATTTCTTTGACGGAATCAGACAGAATGCATCAGCGCTTGCAGAGGTGGTAGATAAAAAGGGGCAGAGCACTACAAAGCTCAATGTGACAATGGGACAGCTTCTTGACAACAAAGAGATGTTTATAGTTATGGCAATCTTTGTTATCACCACACTGGTGGTGTATCAGGTCAGACGATTGAAAATCAACAATTCATGGACTGTTGCTACCATAGCAGGAGGCTCATACAGTTGGTTGCACTTGTTGTTGCTTATCTGGTGCTCGGACTGCCGGAGAAGATAATCTGGCTTGTGCTCAGCACTGTAGCTGCTATTTTTGCAGGTGTTGTCATACAGTTTATATTTATGAATCTTGACTATGCACGTACAGAAAACGTACAATTTGAGGATGATGAATATTACTATTACGTCAAGGCAGTTCCAAAGAAGATGATTGCCAAGGAGGAAAAGGTTGTAAAGCACTTTGGCAATACAGGAAGCCTTGGAAAGAAGATTCCGAGACATAATCAGGAAAATATCAGCAAAGAGGCTATTGCAAAAGATCTCGAAATAGACGAAAATATATTTGAGGATGACAAATAGTTACATAGTATAAGAGAAAGGAGGGCGCTATGGATAATGTGAGTGGTGTATTGATACGCTTCAAGGACCAGTTCCTTACATTCACAAATGTGCCGGGCATCAAAATTGGTGTGATAGACATTATAGAGATACTTATTATTTCAGTGCTCTTCTATCATATACTTTTGTGGATAAAGACCACGAGGGCATGGAATCTGTTCAAGGGCCTTATTATCATACTGTTGTTTGTGCTTGTTGCAGCATTGTTCCAGATGGATACGATACTGTGGCTTGCTGAGAAACTCTTTAATATAGGTCTCGTGGCACTTGTCGTTATTTTTCAGCCTGAGCTTCGAAATGCCTTGGAGAATATTGGTGGAAAGACCTTTTTGGGTGATTTCTTCAATACCGGCAGGGGCGAGATTGAGAAATTCTCCGACAAGACAATTGATGAGCTGGTGCGTGCATGCTTTGCGATGGGCAGAGTAAAGACAGGAGCGCTAATAGTCATGGAGGATGAGATAAATCTGGGAGAGTATATCAGAACAGGAATAGATGTGGATGCCATACTTACAAGTCAGCTCCTCATCAATATTTTTGAGAAAAACACACCGCTTCATGATGGAGCGGTTATCGTGCGTGGCAACCGTGTGGTGTCAGCTACATGTTACCTTCCGCTATCAGACAGCCTGTCACTCTCGAAGGATTTGGGAACCAGACACCGTGCAGCGGTCGGAGTCAGCGAGGTAAGTGATTCGCTTACCATCATAGTCTCAGAGGAGACAGGAGCAGTTTCTACAGCATACAAGGGGCAGATTGAGCATGATATAGATGCCGATCATCTACGCACACAGCTTAAGCTCCTGCAGAACAGACATAGGGAGCCGGGTAAGTTTGAATTAATTAAAAGGAGGTTTAAGAATGGGAAAGAAGCTTCTAAAACCTTCACAAATAATATAGGCTTTAAAATACTTGCGATAGCATTTGCATTTATACTCTGGCTTGTGGTCTACAATCTCAATGACCCGGTCAAGACAAAGACATTTACCACAACAGTCACCGTCACAGGCCGTGATTCGGTTGTTGACAAGGGGCTATGGCCTACCATCAAGGATTCGGAAAAGACCATCAGCTTTTCGGTATCAGGCAAGAGAAGCTATCTGAACGAGCTTGATGATTCTGATTTTTACGCAAATGTCGACCTTGCAAATATCATAGTAGATAAGGATGATACGAATAAGGCAAGCGTAAAGGTAGATATTGGATGCACCAAGTACAGACATTCGATTACCTTCAACGGTGGAGACCATATGCTCCCGCTTTCGGTTGAAAAATATATGCAGAAGCAGTTTGAGGTAAAGGTATCATTGGATGGAAGTCTCTCAGGTGCGAAAGCACTGGGAAACAAGCCACAGGCAAATCCAAAGGTAGTAAAGATCGGAGGTCCTGAGTCCATTGTTTCAACTATAGCATCGGCCAATGTAAATATAAAGGTCGATGACAATACCATAATATCAGATAATCAGATAACTGATCGCGGTGATCTCACTCTGATTGATGATAATGGCGATGAGATAGATATATCAAAGCTTGATGTGGACAGCCAGTATCAGTCTATAGCAGTGACAGTTGATGTCCTAAGTACCAAGGAGGTGCCTATCAAGTGTACTACGACAGGCTCACCGGCAGGAGGAAAGAGCGTGCTCGGAGTAGAACTATCAGAGGAGTCTGTAATGCTCAAAGGTAATGCAGAAGCATTGAACAATATCACATCTATAGATGTGGGACCAATTGATATATCGGGCGCAACAGACGATATAAGTACATCTGTTGACCTGACAGGATATCTGCCGGATGGAGTTTTTATAGTGAACTCATCCAAGGCAAAGCTCAGTATAGATATAAAGATTGAAACAAATGCGACTTCAACCATGACGCTGAACAGTTCCAATATCACATATGACGGACTGGAAGAGGGATATACGCTTACATTTGTAACAGATAAGAGCAGTGTCATAGTAAGCGGCACCCAGTCTGATATAGATACACTTTCGGGAACTACACTGAAGGGTAAAATTGATGTGACAAGCCTTGGTACAGGTACACATACAGTGACGGTAAAGCCAAATCTGGATGAGACCAAGTACACATGGGGCGAGATAAAGGTTCAGATAGTTATCGGAAGGGAAGGTGACGGAGGCGGCACAACGGGAACTGATGGTACAGGAACAGCCTCGGGCTCAACAACAGGCGGTACAACATCAGGCGACACCGGCACAGGCGGTTCATCGTCATCGGGCAGCACATCGTCAGGAAACACCGGAAATAACGGCTCTGACAGTTCATCACATTGATAGATATATAACCGAAAAGAGGTAATAAAAAGTGGTAGCACAAAAAATAATAATCAAGAATCCTACCGGATTACATTTACGTCCGGCCGGCAATCTCTGCAAAGAGGCAATGAAATTTAAATCAAAGGTAACATTTATATATGACGAGAAAAATGTAGCTAATGCAAAGAGTGTACTTTCAGTGCTTGGAGCATGCATAAAGTCAGGCGATGAGATAGAGCTTATCTGCAATGGCGAGGATGAGAGTGAGGCACTTGAACACCTTATACAGTACATCAAGGATGGACTCGGAGAGTAGTACACAAGGAAACAGGTATACATGGAGAAACATATATATGGAGAAGCTTTTAACCATAGTCGTTCCGGCTTACAATGTTGAAAAGTATATAAAGAACTGTCTTGACTCGTTTATAGATTTGTCTGTGCTCAGAAGTCTGGAGATACTCATAGTGGATGATGGTTCCACAGATTCCACAGCCAGCCTGGCACATACCTACGAGCAGAAATATCCATACAGCTTCAAGGTGCTCTCCAAGGAGAACGGAGGCCATGGATCTACCATCAACTATGCGATACCGCGCGCAACAGGAAAGTATTTCAAGGTGGTGGATGGTGATGACTGGCTGGACAAGAGCCTTTTGCCACAGTTTATACAGCTTTTGAAGCACACGCACTCGGATGTCATATCCAATGACTTCAACCTGGTGGATGATAGGACAAAGAAGGTCACAAAGCGCAGAAAGGCAGTGTCCAACTCTTATCACTACAACAGGGAGTGGGGCTTTGCTGAGGCAGTCATGGACCCGCTGATCACTATACATTCCATGACCATCCGTACTGATGTATTGCAGAAGAATGATATTCGTGTGGATGAGCACTGCTTCTACGAGGACCAGGAGTATATACTCTACCCTATACCATACTGCACAAGCATCACGTTTTCACCTCTGCCGCTGTATCAGTACAGACTTGGAAGGAGTGGTCAGAGCGTGGACATAAAGATGATGATCAAGCGTCATGACCAGCATCTTAAGGTGCTTGATGCACTGTTTGAGTACAACAACGTGCACGGCAATCTGCAGACCTACAAGAAGCAGTACCTTGAGCGCGGCATAGCGAGGCAGTCGATGATGAGTACCAGATATTTCTGGCAAAGGGCAATGATGCAAGGAACGTTGAGCAGATGAAGAAGTTTGACGAGATGTTGCGTGAGGAGCACCCGGGAGTGTACCAGGCATGCAGCAGGAAGCAGATATGGCTCATTAGAAAAACTGATTTTAAAGCTTTTCCAATCGTAGCATGGTTTTATAGCAAGTTTAAGAAACAATTGATTTAAGGGTCTGGATAAATCCAGACCTTTATCTGCATTATGATGAATAAAATGGTAAATTGAGATAAAAATATGTGACAAATCTCACTTGAGGCATATATAAGAAAGTGATAAAATATGGTGCTGTGAGAATAATATAAAATTAAGATAAAGAGGACAAATATGAAGAAGAAAAATATAAAACTCCTGGTAGTTTTGGCCTGTGTGCTTATGGCATTGGGAATGGCAGGCTGTGGAAAGAAAGCATACAAGACATTCCCTGAAAAGTACAAGCTTGCATCAGTTGATGTAGGTGGAATGACTGCTGACGAGGCAAAGAAAGCCATAAAGACCGCTGTAGGCAAGTATAAGATATCAGTGAAGCTTGACGATGCATCATTTGATATGACAGCTGAGGATTTGGGACTCAAGTACAATGACAAAGCAGATCTTCAGGAACTGATAAATGCGGCCAATAAGGATAAGGAACCGGAAAAGCAGGTGAAGCTTTTTAAAATGGACAAGTCTGATGAGCTGGAGACGGCTCTTGTAGACTCTTATATCACTGCAAAAACGCAGTCACAGTCTGATGCTGCGGCTCAGAGTGATAAGGATACAGATGCAAATGATGACGAACAAAAGAAGGCTGCGACAGACACACAGACCTTTGATATAAGATCAATTGTGCCATATCGCGCTACAATAGCCTACAATGCAGATGCAGGACAATTTGAGGGTGTTGACGGTGTATCGGGAGATGCACCTGTATATGACAATGCAGCTGCAAATCTGACAAGCGCTGTAAAGGAGCTGAAGGATAAGGTAGAGCTTACATCTGCAACAGGATATGTTGATGGAGAAAAGGCTACGGACAGCGAGCAGGTAAAGAATGCATTAAAAGAAGCCAATGCATATCTTGATGTGACGGTGACATGTAATTTCACACCGGCAACAGGTGAAGCTGCTACAGAGGCTGTAGGAAAGGATCAGATAGCCCAGTGGCTTATAGTGGACAATGACGGATTGTCAGTTTCGCTTGATGGCGAGAATATGGCTACATATTGTACAGAGCTAGCCAAAAAGCATGATGTGTCAAAGAAGAAAACAGGACAGTTTAAGACAACAGGCGGAAGTATAATAAATGTGCCTGTAGCATCATCAGGACAGACTGTAGATGGAAACAAGCTGTATGAGGCGATTGCTGAGGCAATAAACAATAAAAAGTCTGCAACAGTGGAAGCAGTTTACAGTGAGGCAAAGGAAGAAGAAACAGGTGAATATGTCACATATGGTGGCAATTACTGTGAAGTGGATCTTACCAACCAGATGGTATATGTATACAAGAATGGAGAGCTTGTTGTATCAAGTCAGTGTGTTACAGGATGTATTTCAAAAGGACACGGAACACCTACCGGAGTGTATTCTATTTTCTCAAGAGATAAGGATAGATACTTAAGGGGAGACGGATATAAGTCATGGGTTAATTTCTTTATACCATTCAATGGTGGAATTGGCTTCCATGATGCTTCGTGGAGAAGTACTTTCGGTGGAAATATCTACCTGTACAGCGGCAGCCATGGCTGCATAAATATGCCTTATTCAGCTGCAAAGAAGCTATATGAGAATGTAACATTAGATGAAAAAGTAATTGTATATGGTGGTGTTGACAAGGTGGTCGGCAAAGCACAGAGTCTTGGCGGAGCTGACTCTTATAATGTGACAGAGGGCGACGGAGCATTCAATCTCGGTGTGACAGCAGAGGATAATGCAAAGCTCACATACTCAAGTGATAATAATGGTGTAGTGAGAGTGGATGAGAACGGTAATGTGACGATAGCAGGTGTCGGAGCTGCTACAATCACTGTGAAGTCTGAGGCTACAACAAGCTACAAGGCCGGCAGCAAGACGATTAGAATCACTGTAAATGCAAAGCCACAGCCAAACCAGACACCATCTGTGACAATAGGTTGCGGTAATAAAACTGTAACAGAGGGAGATGCACCATTTTCTCTCGGAGCAAGTGCTTCAAACGGAGCAGCGCTTTCTTACCAGTCAAGTGATCCTTCGATTGCATCAGTAGATGGCGCCGGAAATGTGACCATTTACAGGGCTGGTAGCGTACAGATTACAGCTATAGCAGGTGAAATGGCAGGCTGGAATAGCGCAAGCAGTTCAATAACCGTTACAGTAAATTCAAAACCACAACCACAGCCGGTGGCACCGACTGAACCATCAGAACAGCCACAGCAGAACTAGAACAGCAACAATAGAACAGGAACAAATAAAATATAGCAAATGAAAATACAACAAAGAAAAGTGCCGGAAACGGCACTTTTCTATTATATTGCATAATTATTTACAAAATATGACATATTCTTAATAATTTTTTTGTGACTTCTAAAAATAGACAAAAGAAATGAAGTGTAGTAATATAACATAGGATTAAACCGAAAAATAATGTTACAATATGTAAAGGGTAGGAAAATGGAAAACAACGAACCAATAAGAGATCAGGAAATTGAAATCGATTTATTAGCGCTGTTTCACGAATTAGTGAAGCATTGGAAGGCACTTGTGGCATCAATGGTGCTTCTTGCAGCAGTATTTGGATTATACTCCAAGATTACTTTTGTACCGGAGTATGAGGCATCTGCAGAGATGTATGTACTGACCAAGTCAACATCTATCACCAGTCTTGCTGATATTCAGGTAGGCTCGAGTCTGACAAACGACTATGAGTACGTTATCACAGGCAGGACAGTTTTATCACAGGTAATTGACAATCTGGATATGGACGAGACATATGAGCAGCTTAGCAAGAGGGTTTCAATAGAGAATCCGACAGATACACGTGTGCTCAAGATTGTGGTTACAGACACTGATTTGGAAGCTTCAAAAACAGTGGCAGATGAGATTGCAAAAGTTTCATCACAGTATATCGCTGACAATATGGATCAGTCACAGCCAAAGATTATCCAGACAGCATATGCTTCAAAGACACCGGTGAATAATAATATCCTTAAGAATACAGTTATAGGAGCTGTACTCGGACTGTTTCTTGCTGCCGGCATAGTTGTACTTGGATACATGCTTGACGATACAATTTCCAATGCAGATGATATGGAGACCAGAACAGGCCTCAAGGTGCTTGCATCACTTCCTGTTGATGAGACAGAGTATGATGGAGCCAAGACAAAGAGAAGAAAAAAGAAGAAAACTCAATCATCTAAATCAGACGATAGCAAGAGTAAGAAGAGGGCAGTTTAATGGAAACAGTAGTTATTAATCATATAAAAGACCAGAGCTATACAATGAAGGAGTCTCTTCGAGCTCTTAAAACAAGCATCAGCTTTAGTGGAAAGGGCGTGAAGTCCATCCTCTTTACCAGCAGCGTGCCAAATGAGGGAAAGACAACCGTAGTTATGGATCTGGCTCGTTCGATGGCGGACTCTAAGAAGTCAGTCCTTGTAGTAGATACCGATATGCGTAAGTCAGTCCTTGTAGGACGACTCAGAGCGAAAGTGGAGAGCGGTGGAAAGATATACGGACTCTCACATTATCTCTCAGGTCAGGTATCTTTGGACAAAGTAGTATATGCGACAAACATCAAAGGAGTATTTATTCTCTTTGCAGGACATGAGGTGCCTAATCCGACAGAGCTTCTTGAAACAAACGAGTTTAAAGAGCTTATCGAGTTTGGAGAGAAGAACTTTGACTATGTGCTTGTCGATACTCCTCCTACAGGAGCTGCGATTGATGCGGCCGTAGTTGGAAAGAATGTAGACGGAGCAGTAATAGTTGCTGCCCAGAATGTTACAAGCAGCCGTGCAATCATTAATACAAAGCGTACACTTGAGGACTCGGGAGTAAAGATTCTTGGAGCTGTGCTCAATAAGTGCAGGTTTGAGGAGTCTAAGTATGGTCATTACTATGGAAACTATTATGGTAATTACTATGGCAATTATTATGGCAGAGATGAGGACGAAAAGTAACAGGCACAGACACATATGAATGACGGAGAATAGTGCAGATGAAAAAAAAGAAAAATATAATTATTACAGCAGTAATGATTGTTCTTATTGCTATTATAGCGATAATACTTGTAAAGATTAACAGCAGTAATGTTAAGAATAAAGAAGCTAAAGGCATAAAGCCGGGTACAGAGGCAGTTAAGACAAAAGCTGATACTCAGGCTGAGGATGACAACACTACAGACAAATCAGGTATTGAGGAGTTTGCGTTATTTGGTGTTGACAGCCGCTCAGATCAGCTTGATAAAGGAACACGTTCCGATTCCATTATGGTAGTCAGGGTTGATCATGATGCTAAGAAAATCCGCATGGTATCTATTTTCAGAGACTGTATGATGAATATTGATGGTCATGGATACCAGAAGGTGACACATGCACATGCGTTTGGCGGACCGGAGCTTGCAGTGGATACACTTAACAAAAACCTGGACTTAGACATAAAGAATTATGTTACAGTCAATTTCAATACAGTCGGTGAGATTATAGATGAGGTTGGAGGTATAGTACAGGATATCGATGCTTCTGAGGCAAAGGTGATAAACGGATATATTGATGAGGTCAATAAGGTTCGTGGAACAAGCTCATCCCATATTGATTCAGCCGGCACATATACACTTGATGGAACTCAGGCAGTTGCGTATTCCAGAATACGTTATACAGCCGGAGGAGACTATAAGCGTGCTGAAAGACAGAGAACAGTGCTGTTCAAGGTTTTTGAATCAGCTAAGCAGATGAATACAGCGGCAAAGATTAAGATGGTATCAGATCTGATTGGACATGTCAATACTAACTATAATACTGATGAGATTCTTTCAGTATTTAAAAATCTTGCAGACTATACAGTAGAGGATTCTACAGCATATCCACAGGTGTTCTATGGTGGAAAGGTTGATGGCGCATGGGTTGAGGTGCCTACTACACTTGCAGACATGGCTACAGGAGTGCATCAGTTCCTTGAAGGTGATACAGGCTATACTCCTAGTGCAACTGTAAACGAATACAGCAGTGCATTATCAGGAAAAGTAAGCGGACCTAATAACGATTTAACAAATACAAATTTTGGGGATTAAATATGAACTTCAGACAAAATGGAGATAAGTACCTCATCACAATAGAAGTAATTGCACTGATATTTGTGCTGGTATTTGGAGCAGTGCATTTTGTGATGCCGGGGAATAATGCGAATAAGAAAATAACAGAAAGCCAGCAGGAGACACAGAATCCTACTCAGGAGACGGATGGAACTCAGCAGGTACAAGCTGATGGACAGCAGGCAGTACCGGCATTTACTCCGTCAGATTCTGTCAAGACAAAGCTGTCTTCTATGACAACAGAGGAAAAGGTAGCCCAGCTATTCATTACGAGACCTGAGGAGATTACAGGTGTATCACAGTTCACTCAGCCGGTAACAAGACAAAGGCAGCTATTGGTACATATCCTCTTGGTGGTTTTGTTTTCAGACAGGAGAATTTCTCAGGCAAGGCTGCAGTTACAAAGATGATGAGCAGTCTGCAGTCATTTTCGCAGGAGCGACTAGGCGTGAATCTGTTTCTTGCAATTGATGAAGAAGGTGGAGAAAGACTTCCTCTTGCTTCAGCTAATGGATATGAGGCACAGCAGGCACCATCACAGCTTGGAGATGCTGACGCAGCGGGCAGCAGTGCAGGAAAGATAGGCTCATATATGGCTACCAATGGCCTTAATATGAATTTTGGACCGACAGCGGATATAGCATATGGTGATAATGCAGATAACGATACATATGCATTTGGCAGCGAGTCAGCGACTGTAGGTGACTGTGTTGCAGCACAGGTAAGCAGCTATAATGGTGCAGGAATCAATTCTGTAGCAAAGAGCTTTCCGGGAAAAGGGAAGGCTACTACAGATTCAGCGACAGGAATGCTCTGGATGACAGACAAGCTGGAGGATCTTGAGGCATCTGATTTTGTGCCATATCAGAAGGCAATTGAAGCAGGTGTTCCGGCAGTCATGATGGGAAATGTGATTTGCCAGAGTGTGACAGGAGAGGAAACCACGCCATGCTCTACATCAGCAGGTGCCGTAAACTATATGAGAACTACCATGGGCTTTAATGGCCTTTTGATTACAGATGATTTATCAGATGCATCTCTTAATAAGGTATGTACACAGGATGAGGCGGCTGTGGCAGCTGTTAAGGCAGGAATGAGCATGCTTTATGTTTCAACAGGCTTTGAGAGCAGTTATAATGCAGTGTTGTCTGCAGTTAACAGTGGCGAGATACCGGCAGAAAAATTAGATGATGCAGTTGGAAGAATTCTAACAACAAAAGGAATTTAATATATGCAAATAAAAGTAAATCCGTTATACTATAGAGTATAGCGGATTTCTGTTATATATTTTGTATATTTAAAGGAGAATTGTTGATATGTCAAATTGTTTCAATTCGGCAAATATTCTTTTGCCAAACGATGGTATAGATATGGAAAAATGGTCAGTTATCGCCTGTGACCAGTTCACAAGTCAGGCTGATTATTGGGATGCTGTGGAAAAGCATGTGGCTGATGCACCGTCAACGCTTAATGTGGTATTTCCCGAAATATATCTGGGAACAATTGAGAATCAGGATAATGATTGCAAGTCGTCAGGCGATGGTGTCAAAAATGACAAAGAAACCGGCAGAAAAACAAAATATGCTTCAATGACAGATGACGAGAGAATCAAATATATTAATACCACGATGGATACATATCTCACAGATGGACCTTAAAGCAAGCGGTGGCAGATGGCTATGTGCTAGTTGAGCGTACTACGGAGTCAGGGGTTCGTCTTGGAATAGTAGGACTTATTGATCTGGATGACTATGATTTCGACCCGAAAAAGAAGACTCTCATCAGAGCAACAGAGGGAACAGTAATCTCACGTATACCTCCGAGAGTGAAAATAAGAGAGAATGCAGCTATTGAGCTGCCACATGTTATGCTGCTTGTTGATGATCCTATAGACAGACAAAAGCTTGATGGATGCCAGGGTGCTACACAGGAAGATGCAGTAAATATAGCAGCTGTAAAGCATGGAATAATCGAGTATGTGTATGCCATCAGGGACACTCTTCGTAAGCTTTACGATACAGAGCTCATGCAGGGAGGCGGACATATCCGCGGCTATGCTGTTGAGGGTGAGGCAGCAAAGCAGGTGACAGAGGCATTCGCAGCAAAACAGAATAGCTGTGGAGGTTTCTTGTTTGCAGTAGGTGATGGAAATCATTCGCTTGCAACAGCGAAGACCTGCTGGGAAAATATCAAAAAATCCGAAAAATTCACAGAGGAGCAGTTGAAAAACCATCCTGCAAGGCATGCTCTTGTGGAAATCTGTAATCTGCACAGTGAGGCGCTTGAGTTTAAGCCTATTCACAGATTGCTTACAAATATTGATGTAAAGGACATGCTGTCGTTTTTCGAAGCTGAAATCACAAAACAAGGACTTGAGAGCACTGAGGGTGATGAGATAGTATTTGAGTATGTTGAATCAGGAAGCTGTGACAGTGCAAAACCGGCAAATGGCAATGAAGTGGTTTCAGAAAATAATGATGGAAGATGCACAGCACCAATAAAGAATTCCGGAATTAATATCACAAATAGAGGTGACCGCCTCCCGGTTGAGATACTCCAGGGTATTTTAGATAAGTATCTTGAGATACATGACAATGTGGAAATAGACTATATCCATGGTGATGAGGCACTTCACGGACTGGTTAAGGAGACTAAGGGATGTGGAATCTTTCTTCAGTCGATAGACAAGAGCACGTTATTCCCTGCAATCAATGCGGGCGGGGTGCTGCCTAGAAAGACATTCTCAATCGGAGAAGCGAATGAGAAGAGATATTATATGGAGTGTCATAAGATATCTATGTAGCTTTGATTTACATAATATGTCAATTTTATCACATTTATAAACAATTGATTTTATGAAGTCGAATAATTTAACAAATAATACTGTTTTACTACACAAACATATTTATTAAGTGTATAATATAAGAAAATTTTATTTCACAAGGGGACAATAATGGGAAAATACTTTGGAACAGACGGCTTCCGTGGAGAGGCTAATGTCAATTTAACAGCAGAACATGCATATCAGATTGGTAGATTTTTAGGCTGGTATTATGGAGAGCTTAAGAAGCAGAAGCAGCTCGACGAGCCGGCGAAGATAGTAATAGGAAAGGATACAAGACGTTCAAGCTACATGTTTGAGTATTCCCTTGTATCAGGACTTACAGCATCGGGAGCAGATGCATATCTATTACACGTTACCACAACTCCATCAGTGGCATATGTAGCAAGAACCGATGATTTTGACTGTGGTATCATGATTTCAGCAAGCCATAATCCATACTATGACAATGGAATTAAGCTTATTAACAGCAATGGAGAGAAGATGGATGAGGAGACAATTCTCCTTGTCGAGGACTATATAGATGGTAAACTCCGCCTGTTTGGTCAGGAGTGGAAGGAATTGCCTTATGCACATAAGGATGCTATCGGATGCACAGTTGACTATGTAGCAGGCCGTAACCGTTACATGGGATACCTTATATCGCTTGGTGTCTACTCATTCAAGGGCATGAAGGTAGGTCTTGACTGTGCCAACGGAAGTTCATGGAACATGGCAAAGTCTGTTTTTGAGGCACTCGGAGCAAAGTGCTACGTCATCAACAATGAGCCAAACGGTCTAAACATCAACAATAATGCAGGATCTACACATATTGAGGGCTTACAGAAGTACGTGGTGGACAATGGTCTTGATGTAGGCTTCGCATATGATGGAGATGCAGACAGATGTCTCTGTGTAGATGAACTGGGCAATGTAATCACTGGAGACCATATCCTCTACATCTATGGAAAGTACATGAAAGAGAGAGGAAAGCTCGATAACAATACTGTTGTCACAACAGTTATGTCAAACTTTGGACTCTATAAGGCACTTGATGAGCTGGGAATCGGCTACGCAAAAACTGCAGTAGGTGATAAATATGTATACGAGTACATGCAGCAGAACGGATGCCGCATCGGCGGAGAGCAGTCAGGACATATCATTTTCTCTAAGTATGCATCAACAGGCGACGGTATCCTTACCAGCCTTAAGATGATGGAGGTCATGATGGCTAGGAAACAGAAAATGAGCCAGCTCTGTGAGGGACTTAGTATCTACCACAGGTGCTTCAGAATGTGCGCGTAGCTGACAAGGCTGAGCACTTGCCAATCCTGAGGTTCAGGCGGCTGTCGACCAGGTTACTGCAGAGCTTGGCGATACAGGACGTATACTTGTGCGTGAGTCGGGTACAGAGCCTGTTATCCGTGTCATGGTTGAGGCTGAGAGCGAGGAAATCTGTCAGAAATATGTGGATATGTTGTTGCAAAATTAAAATAAAGGTTAATGCCAAAGATAATACACGTAATATACAAAAGCTGTGTGAGAATATCATGCAGCTTTTGTTGCTATCAGGGTTCATAAATGAGTGAATTAAGATAAATTAAGTGGATATAATTTAATCTGTAGAGAGAATAGTAATTAAATTCTGCCGGAGGAAATAGTCTATGCCTGAAATCTTAATTATTTTTATATTATGTGCCGGTATTATTGTAATTGGCATAATATTGTGTATAATTATTAAAGTGAGTCATATGTCTGATGACGAACAGAAAAAGGACGATGAACGACAGCTGGAGTTCATTCGTGCCTACAAGGAGCATAAAAAAGGACATTGAGTTTAAAGGATTATATAATAAGAGACATACAGGAAAAGTTCAAATACCTTCCGTCAGCGGTATATTTGGCTTTAATCTGCATTGCGATGTATATTTTTGTGTGCCTGCTGCGATATCTTTTCACAATGAGGGAGGTATCACAGCAGATGAGAGAAGAAAAAAGATAGTGGGCAAAATCTGGCATATGCTGTTCTGCGGCACCTTTGTGGCCTATATGTATACGCTTATAATGATAGTGTATTATTCAAGGGAGCCGGGAAGCAGAACCGGCGTCGCGATATGGTGCTGTGGAGCAATTGGGGCATGACACTTCAGATGCACGCTTATTTTATAGAAAATATAGTATTGTTTATACCATTTGGGCTTTTATTTCCACTGGTTTTTAAAAATTGGATGAGATGGTTTACAATACCTGTTGGTGCTCTTATAAGCGCAGCAATTGAGTACACGCAGCTGGTTACCGGCAGGGGATATTGTCAGCTTGATGATTTTGTGACAAATACGGCAGGAGCAGCAATCGGATTTTTTATTTATTTGATATTATATGCAGGGTGGCTTATATGGAAAAAAATAAGATAAGCATTGTGGTACCATGCTTTAACGAGAAAGAGGCTCTGCCTCTTTTTTATAATAAAATAACTCAGGTGTTTAATCAGATGAGTCAAGAGAGTGAGACAGCGGGATTGTCCTATGAACTGATTATAGTGGATGACGGTTCTATGGACGGGACGCTCGATGTCGCAAAGGAGCTTGCCGTAAATGATTCCGGTGTGAAATACATATCCTTTTCACGTAATTTTGGTAAGGAGGCAGCCATGTATGCAGGTTTGCAGCATGCGGTAGGTGAGTATGTGGCGATAATGGATGCTGACCTTCAAGATCCGCCGGATATGCTGCCTGAGATGTACAAGGCTCTTATGGAAGACGGTTATGATGCTGTCGGTACAAGGCGAGTGACACGCAAAGGTGAACCAGCGATTAGATCTTTTTTTTGCCAGAAAGTTCTATAGGCTGATGAGTAAGATTTCAAAAGGCAAATATGGTTGATGGGGCACGTGACTACAGGCTGATGAATAGGAAATATGTGGATGCACTGCTGTCGCTTAAGGAATACAACCGGTTTTCAAAAGGACTGTTTGGATGGGTAGGCTTTAAGGTGAAGTGGCTTGAGTTTGAGAATGTAAACAGGGTGGCAGGTGAGACAAAGTGGTCATTCTGGCAGCTCTTTTTGTATAGCCTTGACGGAATAGTGGCATTTTCAAACGCGCCGCTATACATGGCTTCAATAGCCGGAGTGTTCAGCTTTATTGTCGCAATAATTGCAATGCTCTTTATCATTATCAGGAGACTTGTATTCGGAGATCCGGTAGCCGGCTGGGCTTCGACCGTTGTTATTATACTTTTTATAGGTGGGATACAACTGCTTAGCATAGGCATTTTGGATTATATCTGTCGAAGCTTTATCTCGAGGCAAAGGACAGACCGATATATTTAATAGGAGAATCAAATATAGAAAAACCTACAGAAAAAAATTAAGGCTTTCTTAAGAATTCTTAATTCGATAGCACATGACATTTTTTTCGGATGTTATGTGCTATAATTTTTTCGGCAACGTTTATTAATGCATGAAAGAGGACTAAGATGAAAAACGTACTGGAGTGGCTTGAGGCCACAGTGGCAAAATACCCTGATAAGCCTGCATTTTCAGATACTGAAAGCAGCATTACATTTAGGCAGGTGTATGATATAGCAAGAAATACAGGAGCATATCTGGTAGAACAGCTTGGAGTGGACAGAACCCCTGTTGCAGTATTTGCCGGAAGAAAAATGGTGACACCGGCATACTTCCTGGGTGTGGTATATGCAGGCAGACCGTATGCACCGATTGATGCATCGCTTCCTGACAAGAGAATTGAAAAAATTCTTGAAAATCTGTGTCCAGGGGCTATTGTTGCGGACAGGGAAAGTCGTGAGCATGTGGAGAGCATAGTGGATGAGCTGGCAAAGGCAGAAGGCTTCGATAGACCGCAAATATTTATTGCTGAGGATATATCGCGCTTCGAGCAGGTGGCGTGTGCTGATAGTAATTGTAAAATCAGTGAATCAGCAGGAGACGCTGTGACGGATAGTGAGAACGATACAGATGGTGGTGTTGTGGCAGGCTGTGCAGGAAAAACAGATGACAGCTCACGGGATATGCTCGCTGTAGTCCGCAGGCAGATGTCCATGACAGACCCACTGTATATCATCTACACGTCAGGCTCCACCGGCAATCCAAAGGGAGTCATGACATCGCATCTGTCACTTATGACATACATCAATGCATATTGTGATGTGATGCATATAGAGGAAAGTGATGTGCTGGGCAATCAGTCGCCGCTTGACTATATTGCGGCAATCAGGGACATTTATCTGCCGCTAAAGACCGGCTGCAGCACAGCGATTATTCCAAAAGAGTATTTTATGGAGCCAAATGCCCTGTTTGATTACATGAATGATAAGAAGGTCAGCAGTGTTGGCTGGAGTGTTTCGGCATTTACCATCCTCACATCGCTTGGGGCATTTGAGGAAGTAGGGCTTAAGAGTCTCAGAAAAATCTGCTTCTCAGGCTCAGTAATGCCATGCAGGGTGCTCAGAAAATGGCAGGAAAATCTGCCGGAAGCGCATTTTGTGAACCAGTATGGGCCGACAGAGGCAACTGCTTCGTGCACGTATTATAGTGTGGATCATCTGGTGGAAGAGGACGAGGTGCTTCCTATAGGAAAAGCCTATGACAATTACAGAGTTTTCCTGATAGATGAGCATGGAAATGATCCGGCTGTCGGAGAACAGGGCGAGATATGCGTATGTGGACCAATCCTGGCGTTGGGCTATTATAATGATCCGGAGAGGACAGCTGCGGCATTTACACTCAATCCACTCAACAGGCTTATCCTGAGCGGATGTACCGCACCGGGGATTACGGAAGGCTCGATGAAGCCGGCATACTTCATTTCTGTGGACGTATGGACCGCCAGATAAAGCACATGGGACACCGTGTGGAGCTTGATGAGGTGGAGCATGCCGCCAATGTGGTCGATGGAGTCGCAGAAAGCTGCGTTATATATAATAAAGCAAAAGAGGTGCTGATACTTTTCTACACAGGTGACTGTGACAGGAGAAGCCTTGCGCTGGCACTGAGGGATGAGCTCCCGGCTTTATGGTGCCAAGGAAAATCAAGAAACTGGAGCAGCTTCCTAAGCTTCCAAACGGAAAATATGATATGAAAAAACTGGAGGAAATGTAAAATGAGAGACACAATTTTAGAGATTTTAGAGGAATTAAGACCGGATGTGGATTTTGAGAAGGAGACAAAGCTCATCGATGACAAAATTCTTGAGTCATTTGATATAGTTTCACTCGTATCGGAGCTGACTGATGAGTTTGACATCACAATCAGACCAAAGGATCTGGTTCCTGAGAATTTCAACTCAGTTGATGCAATCGAGAAGCTTGTGAAAGAGCTTGTGGAGGAATAAAGCATATGAGACAGACACCGTACTATGTATTTGATACGGACGAGTTTGCGAAGAGAGCAGCCATGATAAGGCTGCTCTTGATTGTAAAGGAGGACGTAGGATACCACTTTGTTTTTCGATAAAGGCAAATCCGTTTCTGCTTCACAGGCTGCCGGCGGGCTTAGACCATGTGGAGGTGTGCAGCCCGGGAGAGCTTGAGATATGTATAGCACTTGGCGTGAAGCGGAGTGCATCATCTATTCAGGTGTGATGAAGGAAAAATGCGATATAGAGCGAGCCGTTTCGTATGGCGCCGGCATACTGACCTGTGAGAGCATAAGACATGCGACGCTTATATCAGAGGTGATGCTTGAATGTATGTCTGAAGGCGCGCAGGAAGCCGGATTGTCGAAAAGAAGGCACAGGTCATACTGCGCCTGACAAGTGGCAACCAGTTTGGCATGTCGCTTGAGGATATTGAATATATCATTTCGCATCCGGATGAGTTTAAGGGTATTGCGGTAATGGGCATCCACTACTATTCCGGCACACAGAAGAGTCTTCGCAAAATAAATAAGGACTTGGAAAAAATAAAGTCTGCACTGACCGGATTAAAAGAAAAATACGGCTTTGAGCCACAGCTTGTAGAGTATGGCCCGGGACTTTGCGTGGAGTATTTCGAGGATGAATGGCAGGAAAAGGAAAAACATTCACTTGATGAGGCGGCAGAGGTGCTTAGAGAATTTGCCGAGGAATATCCGCTTGGCATTGAGATGGGACGTTTCCTTGCAGCCTCATGCGGTAAATATTACACACAGGTAAAGGACATTAAATCGACAGGCGATGCCAATTATGCGATTCTGGATGGCGGAATTCACCATCTCAATTACTTCGGGCAGAGGATGGCTATGCAGGTGCCACCGATTAGTATATATAGAGCTGCCGGTGTGGAATTAACACAATTGCCGGACATAGACTATACACTCTGTGGAAGCCTCTGTACAGTGGCAGATGTGCTGGTACGCGAGGTGAAGCTCAAGAAACTTGAGCTTGGTGATGTTCTTGAGTTCGGGCACTGTGGCGCATACTCGGTGACAGAAGCACCGGCGCTCTTTCTGTCAAGACAGCTTCCGGCTATATATGCGTATTCGAAGGAGTATGGATATGAGTGTCTTAGGGAGCATATTCCTGCGGCTGAGATAAACCTGGCCGGAAAAAAATTGTAAATAAAAGCGCCATGGTAAATTGCCATGCGCTTTTGAATATGACATAAACAAAGCATTTTGTGGGGAGCTTGACTATTAGCCAAGCTCCTTCTCACACATATCAAGTACAGAAGCAATGGTAGTATCCATATCATAGTACTTGTACTCGCCGAGACGACCACCGAATATAACACCGGTCTCCTTATCGGCAAGCTCCTTGTACTTGGCGTAGAGCTGTCCGTTTTTCTCATCGTTTACAGGGTAGTAAGCTCATCGCCGGCCTTCCACTCAGAAGAGTACTCACGGCTGATAATAGTCTTTGGCAGATCATTTCCATCCTCATCCTTACCGAACTCGAACCACTTGTGCTCGATGATACGTGTCCATGGAGTTTCGCGGTCTGTATAGTTGACAGCGGCATTGCCCTGGAAGTTAGGAATATCGAGGGTCTCATTCTCAAAGCGCACTGAGCGGTACTCTAAAGTACCTAGCTTAAAGCCAAAGTATGCGTCAATCGGACCTGTATATACAACCTTGTCAGCAAGAGAATCAAGCTCAGCCTTGTGCTCAAGATAGTCGGTATTCAATCTGACCTCAATGCCGTCGAGCAGATTTTCAACCATCTTGGTGTAGCCACCGATTGGAATACCCTGATAAAGAGCGTTGAAGTAATTGTTGTCAAAGGTAAGTCTAACAGGAAGACGCTTTATGATGAAAGCCGGAAGCTCCTTACAATCACGGCCCCACTGTTTCTCAGTGTAGCCCTTCACGAGCTTCTCATAGATATCACGGCCAACGAGTGAGATAGCCTGCTCCTCGAGATTTTTAGGCTCACCGGTGATTTCCTTTTTCTGCTCCTCAATCTTTGCAGCAGCCTCCTCCGGTGTCACCACACCCCACATCTTGTTGAAGGTGTACATATTGAAAGGCATTGAGTAAAGCTCACCCTTGTAGTTGGCTACAGGGCTGTTTGTGAAGCGGTTGAACTCAGCAAACTGTGTGATGTAGTTCCAGACCCTCTTATCATTGGTGTGGAATATGTGGGCTCCGTACATGTGTACATTGA
>ENA-OQBT01000439-OQBT01000439.1-human-gut-metagenome-genome-assembly--contig:-NODE-439-length-25958-cov-4.110642_pt1 | contig 25958 bp, 26 predicted proteins | sample MGYA00242749_ERZ504557 | MGnify/ENA primary metagenome ERZ504557 (study PRJEB26092, sample SAMD00036243) | human gut metagenome | host: Homo sapiens | study: EMG produced TPA metagenomics assembly of... | reverse complement strand
GTCTTCTGCTCGGCAGCGCCCTTTCCGTTTCCGCACAGAAAATGGCTGTCAAAAGCAACCTGCTTTCCGCCGCCAACGGTGCGCTGAATGCCGGTGTGGAATATGCCTTCGGTCCCAAATCCACATTCGATTTGTCCGGCAGCATACGTCCGTGGAAACGCTCGGAAGGATATGTCAACAAATATTGGCTCATACAACCTGAATACCGCTACTGGACTTGCCAGAAATTCAACGGCAGTTTTTGGGGAGCCTATCTCAACGGAGCGCAGTTCAACGTAGGAGGAAAAAAGATGCCTTTCGGGCTCTTTCCCTGGCTGAAAGAGCATCGGTATGCAGCTGGCTGGCAGGTGGAGGCATAAGCTACGGATACCACATCATGCTCAACCGCCACTGGAATATAGAAATTTCCGTCGGTGTAGGGTATGAATATATCGATTATAAGAAATATAAATGCCCCGACGTGTGTGCCGAATTACTGGAAAAAGGCCATTATCACTATTTCGGCCCCTCCAAAGCATCCCTGAGTATAGTTTACATATTTAACTAAAGAGCCATGAAATATTTATTCTATTTTATATTATTTATTTTTCCTACGCTTTGCTCATCAGCGCAGCCGGCAGAACGGGACAGTTCGATTTACATCGCCTCCTCCCAGCTCTACCGGATGGGAGAAAGTCTGGTAGTGTCCATGCAAGTAGACATTACCAGACAGATTCCCTCTAACGAATCAGTCATACTGGTTCCCCAGCTCAGCGACAGCCTGGACAACTTCATCCAGCTTCCCGCCATCTATGTGAACGGTCGTAAACAACATATTTTCTTTCAACGTGAAACCGGCCGGCAGGAAAAAGACTATGAAGAGTTACGCCGCCGCAATGACCGGAAACAAAGCGTACACTACTTACGCAGCATCCCCTTCACCCACTGGATGAAACACGCCTCATTGCATCTCATCGAAAAAGAATGCGGATGCGGAGTTCCCCGTCATACAGACTCCACCTATCTGACCCGCCTGAACATCCTTCCCGATATCCATCCGCACGTAGCGTTTATCACTCCGCAGATGGAAGAAAGGAAATTGCGTGAAGAAAGCGGACGTGCCTATCTGGACTTCCCGCTCAACGAAACAATTATCTATCCCGAATATAGAAACAATCCGGCCGAACTGGCAAAGATAAAACGCAGTATCGACTTGATAAAAAACGATACCAATGTATCATTTCGCATATTGACATTCATGGATACGCCTCTCCCGAAGGCCCCTACTCCAACAACGAGCGTCTGGCACGGGAACGGACCCGGACCTTGAAAGACTATGTATGCAGCCAATATTCTTTCAATGATACATTGTTCACTACCCATTACACTCCCGAAGACTGGGACGGATTTATCAAGTTGCTGACCGATACCGTTATTACCCATCGCGAGGAACTGCTACATATTGCGGAGAGCAAAAGCAGCCCCGACGAGAAAGAACGGAAAATACGGAAACGTTATCCCGAAGAGTTCCGTTTCATCCTGCAACATTGGTTCCCCGGCCTCCGCCATTCAGACTACACCATCCACTATGTGGTACGTCCGTTTACGGTAGAGCAGGCCAAGCAGGTTTTCGAAAGCAACCCCAAGAATCTGAGTATTGAAGAAATGTTCCGCATAGCCCAGACCTACCCTGTCGGCAGTCCGGAATACAATAAGATTTTCATGACGGCGGTTCTGCTTAATCCGGAACATCCCGTTGCCAATCTCAATGCAGCTTGCATCCTGCTCTCGCAGGGAGATACCAAAGGCGCCTCACTCTATTTGGACAAAGCCGGCGAGACTCCCGAAAAGACCCTTTTGCAAGGTATCATGCAAATGCTGAACGGGAATTATACCGAAGCAGAAAACCTGTTGCGTAAAGCGGAAGAAGCAGGACTGCCCCAAGCAAGTGAAAACCTGAAAATATTACATGAGATTTACTAATCACATTTTTTACTAAAACATTTTTACATTATGAACAAAAAATTATTATTATCCTTCGCTCTTGCAGCCGCAATGACAGGATGTATCAATGATGCAGATGTTCCCTCAGGGAACGGAGACAACCCGACTCCCGAAGTTGGAGGAGGAGGAAACATGGAGATTTCATTTGTAGTTCCTAACTCTTCTAACGGCAGTCGTGCCGCTTCCGCCGAAGATTCCGGAGTCTATGAAGACGGTACTGCCCAAGAATACAAAGTGAGCAATGTGAAACTCTACCTGTTTGATTCTTCCAGCAAGAATTGGGTTACTACCATCGAGGTAGATCAAAATGAATTGGGTACAGGTACTTCCACCGGAGAGAGCAGCAAAGAAGGACAAACCATCGTCTATCCCTGCAACAAGAAAATCATAGTAAAACCGGGCAACTATGATATCTTTGCCGTAGCCAACTCACAAGTCTTCAAAGTAGGTCAGGAATCAACATTATTGGGACAGATTGACGCCACCACTTATGGAAACGGTATGATAACCAGCGTACCCAAAGATGGTTTCATCATGTCCAACCGCGGCTCGGCCAATCTGAACATTGCCGTAGAATCTCCCGAAAAAAGCGACACCAAAACACACGTCAGAATTAATCTGGAACGTACCGTTGCCAAACTGATGGTTAGAAATGACCAGGAGGAATTTTACACGTTGAAGAATTCTGAGGGAGTGACTTACGCCACAGTCCGACTGAACAACTACAAATTCATTAACTTGGCAAACAAGTTTTACACCTTCCGTCATGTCGCTACATTGGATAACGCAACTGAAACTCCTTCTGCTCCGTCTTACAGCGTGGAAGCAGGAAATTTCGGTAACATAGCCGACAACAACGGTTATCTTATCGATCCTTATTTCTTCGACAAGACCGTAGGAAATAGTACCAATTTCACAGGCGGTTCATTCTACACCAACCACCTGTCAAAACAAACAGACAGCAACTGGTCGGGTTTGGACAAAGCAGGACAGTACGTTTCCATATACTGTCTTGAAAACTGTATGTTCCGTCCGGCACAGAACACGGTATACACCACCGGCATCATGCTGAAAGGTACATTCACTCCCGAAGCTTCACAGACCATCGACAATGACGGCAAGCCGGTAGAAGACCCGCTTGTGTTCGACAGACTGTATTATTTCAACTATAAATTCTACACCACACTGGCGGCTGTGGGTGAATATGGCGATGCAATATTGATGGTTTGACAGAAGAATCCAGCGATGCAGACTTGGCAGCCAAGCAGATTACCCGTTTCATCAAGAACGAAGGCAATTTCTCCACTTTCTACAATTACTGGATCAAACATCTTGATAACGGCGATCCTACCAAAATGGGCGTAATGGAATTCGGTATTGTACGTAACAATATTTATTCTGTCAACATTACCAGCATCAAGAACCTGGGTCCCGGCACTCCGGATATCAAACCCGGTCCGGACGAATACAAAGCATACTTGGACGTAGAATTCGGAGTATATCCGTGGATTGTCCGTGACCAAGATGCCGACCTTGAATAAAACAGTCTCAAAATAGAAAAACAATGAGTAAAACTGCTACTATCCTCCTCGCCCTATGTACTCTTTTCTGTAGTGCATGTTCCTGGGTAGACGATGACCAATCCGATTGTCCCACAGGCTGTTGGTTAAAGTTATCCTATACCTATAATATGCTGAATGTAGATGCCGTGACCACTCAAGTAAAAGATGTCACGCTATTTATTCTCGATCAGGAAGGAAACTATATAGACCGGGAGGAAGTAGACAGTCTTACATTCCATCAAAATGAATGTATAATCCAAGTCCCCTCCTGCCTCAGGGAGATTACACTTTTCTGGTTTGGGCAGGTTTGTCGGACTCGCATTATCAGCATACTCCCACCTCACTGACACTATTACGCAATGAGGTGGGAGAACAATCCGAAAAACTTTCATCTCTATTCCACGGGCGGCTGGACAACGTGCATATCAGCGGCGAATATCAGGTTTTGGCTCTCTCTCTTACTAAAAACACGAATATTCTGAGCTGCATATTGCAAAGTCAGTCGGCCGTCCCGCTGGATACAGATGATTTCCGCTTGGAACTGACTGCCGGCAACGGATGTATGGATCATTGGAACACTCCGATAGACTCCGTTTCCACCTGTTATCTCCCCTTTATGCAAGAAAGCGCCAATTTGGAAGACATACAGGTAGTACATGCCGGAATGAATACATTGAGACTGATGGAAAATGACGATACCCGTCTACGGTTAATCTATCAACCTAGTGGAAAAGAGATTTTCGATATTCCGCTGACACAATATCTGCTCCTGTCACGTAATGTCGAGACAACCTATATGCCTCCACAAGAATATCTTGACAGGCAGGACCGCTATAATCTGATATTTTTTTCTTGACTCAACAAATGATCCGCAACAACCTTATATATGTTTACAAATGAAAGTAAACGGATGGATAATACGTATAAATAATGCAGAATTAGATAAATAACCTTTCTAATTCGAACATTTCAACCTATATTCGATTCCGTTAAGAAAACAACTTATTTTGTAAAATCTATAAAACGGAACATTATGAGAAATAAAAAAAAATTCAACGAGTTTATGAACAAAACGATTGATGAACTGAAAGACGAGAAACGTTACGGTACGGCTCACATTTATCAAAGCACCTTGAACGCATTCAGTGAATTCTGTGGATGTGAGGTTATTTACTTTCACCAGCTCAACAAGGCCAATCTGAAAGAATTTGAAACCTACCTGCGCGACAAGCAACTGAGTTGGAATACTGTTTCCACCTATATGCGGACATTGCGTGCAACTTATAACAAAGCAGTGGATAAAAAAATAATAACCGAGAATTCCCGTTTATTTCATCATGTCTACACCGGCGTGAAAAACGACATCAAACGCGCATTGGAAGTGGAAGAGATAAACAAGTTACTGAACGAGGTTCCCCTAAAGAAACTACCGGAAGATTTGATACGATGCAGAGTCTGGGCTAATTTAATGTTTCAATTACGCGGAATGCCCTTTGTTGATCTGGCTCATCTTCACAAAAGCGACTTGAAAGGCAACACACTTTCTTATCGCCGATATAAAACAGGTGGGCAAATGATTGTTGATATTCCGGTAACAGCAATGAAGCTGATAAATAAATATCAGAATACCAACCAGGACTCTCCCTACCTTTTTCCTATCCTTAGCGGAACAAAAACCGGAGAGGATCTATATACAGAGTACCAGCAGGCACTACGAACTATGAATTACAATTTAGGCAGATTGGCGAAAAAATGCGGAGTGGCAACCAAAGTCAGTTCATACACTACGCGCCATACCTGGACCACCCTTGCCAAATATTGTAATTTCTCCGAACAATTAATATGTGAGCTTTTGGACACTCGTCAGTGAAAGTTACAGAAACATATTTGAAAAATTTCAAGAATGAAGAGATAAAGAAAGCCAATGATGCGATAATTCTATACGTTTCAAATAATGGGAAGAAGAGAGTATAAATAGATAAAATTCTAATTATCAATAGATTTAGATTGTGTTACTTCGTAAGTAACAGAACGTAAATTAATGGATTGGTTGTATAATTAATATTCTGTCGTTTTATAAATATATATAAGAGATAACTGTGTGAAATAGAGTGAATTTATTGCATTGCGTTAACAGCAAAAAAGCGCAATGTATGTTATCGTATTTCTTTGTTTTCCCTTGATTTGATAATTGTTCATATTATTATTACTTTTTATCTATTATATAGCCTTTTTAATTAAAATCTAGAAAAAAGCTGCGCCTTTATTTGTTTGCTATCAGTTAATTGTCTAATTTTGCCCTCTAAATAAGGTCTGTTACTTACGAAGTAACAGAAGGATATTAAAAAGAAAAAAAGCGACATATTTAAAACACACCTTTTAAAAACATAATATAGATCTGACATATAAAAAATTTAACCTATGATACAAGTTCAGAGATTTAATAAAGCACTTAAATTAGCAGTCATTCTAGGAGATTTAGTCATTCTGAATGTACTTTTCATCTCATTTAATTCAATATGGAACGAGTTGTTTGGGGAAAGGGCCTACAGTGGCACTTTACCCCAAATTCTAACTCTATTCAGCGTATGCTATTTTGCGTGCACTATCTCAGGAGGTGTCATATTACATCGCCGGGGAGCCCGTGCCGATCAAATTGTATTCCGGGCACTCCGTAACGTCTTTTATTTCTCCCTATTGTCAACAAGTTTAATTGTACTATCAGAACTTGAAATATACTCCAGTCGCTTTTTTGTCTATTATTTCATTCTGCTTTTCCTCTGCATCACTTTCTATCGTCTGCTTTTCCGTTATGGCATACAGCTATACAGAAGCCATGGAGGTAACATTCGTACCGTCCTCTATTTGGGAAGCACCGAAAATATAGCCGAACTTTATCATGAAATGACCTCCGACGCCACTACCGGATACCGGGTACTGGGATACTTCGACACAACCCCCAATGCCAAGTTCCCTGCCAGTTGTACCTATTTGGGAAAGCCGGAGCAAGCCATTGATTACCTGACAAAAAACAAAGTGAACCAACTTTATTGTTGCCTGCCCTCGGCATTAAGCGAATGTATCGTGCCGGTCATTAATTATTGCGAAAACAACCTGATACATTTCTACAGCGTACCCAATGTGCGCAACTACCTGCGCCACCGTATGTACTTTGAAATGATAGGCAGTGTCCCCATTCTCAGCATCCGCAAGGAACCTCTGGGAAAAATAGAAAACAGGCTGATAAAACGTATATTCGATGTAGCCTTCTCATTACTCTTTTTATGCACATTGTTCCCCATTATATTCCTTATTGTAGGAGTGACCATCAAAATCACTTCTCCGGGCCCCATATTCTTCCGTCAGAAACGTAACGGGTTGAATAATAAAGAATTCTGGTGTTATAAATTCCGTTCCATGAAAGTGAACAAGGAATCAGACACCTTACAGGCCACCCTCAATGACCCTAGAAAAACCAAATTCGGCGATTTCATGCGCCGGACCAATATTGACGAACTTCCGCAATTCATCAATGTATTGCTGGGAGATATGTCCATTGTAGGGCCACGCCCCCACATGTTGAAACACACGGAAGAATATTCCAAGATAATCAATAAATACATGGTCCGCCATTTCATCAAGCCCGGTATCACGGGATGGGCGCAAGTGACCGGTTTCCGTGGTGAAACCCGTGAACTGGAAGATATGGAAGGACGTGTGAAAGCCGATATATGGTATATGGAGCACTGGTCTTTCCTGCTCGATCTTTATATCATGTACAAAACCGTAGCAAACGTGCTCCGCAAAGACAAGCAAGCTTATTAAGTTCAAAATAGAGAATTAAAATTAATAGAGAGCCAAAAAAATGAGAAGATTGAAATTTACCCTATTCGCGCTGGTTTCACTACTGCTATGTAGTTGCAGCGCCTACAAAAAGGTACCTTACCTGCAAGGGTCCGAGTACCTGAACATGGCAAATGTCAAAACACCCCTGTATGATGCACACATCATGCCTAAAGATTTGCTGACCATCACGGTGAATACCAGTGATCCCGACGCCGCCATTCCCTTTAATCTGACGGTAGCCACCCCTATCACGGCAAACAGCAAAAGCCTTACCAGCCAACCGTCTTTGCAGCAGTATCTGGTAGACAATAACGGAAACATTGATTTCCCCGTTTTGGGAACACTGCACATCGGCGGCCTTACCAAAAGCCAGGCGGAAAACATGATAAAGGAGAAACTGAAGACCTATATCAAGGAAGACCCTATTGTAAATGTACGCATGGCAAACTACAAAATCTCCGTGATGGGAGAAGTTGCCAGACCCGGTACATTCACCATCACCAATGAAAAAGTAAACATCATGGAAGCGCTCGCCATGGCGGGAGACATGACCGTATACGGACAGCGCGACAAAGTGAAACTGATCCGTGAGGACGCGCAAGGCAACCGCCAGGTTATCCCGCTGAACCTGAATGACGCCGACATCATCGTATCTCCTTACTACTACCTCCAGCAGAATGATGTAGTGTATGTCACTCCCAATAAAACCAAAGCTAAAAATGCAGGAATCAGCAACAGTACCACAATCTGGTTCTCTGTAGTGGGAACCCTTGTCTCACTCGTCAGCCTGATAGTAACCATTGCCAAATAAACAGAATTATGAAAGAAGATTTATACGACGACCTTTATCTGGAAGATAAAGAAGAAAAGACTGATTTTAAAGCGGTTCTTTTTAAATATACCATTCATTGGCCTTGGTTCGTGGCATGCATTCTGTTATGTATGGCAGGAGCCTGGCTTTATTTGCGTTACACCCCGCCGGTATACAATATCTCGGCATCCGTCATCATCAAGGACAATGACAAAAACAGCAAAGCAAGCAGCGGCATGGCCGACCTGGAAGACTTGGGATTTTATTCTTCCATCAACAATTTTGACAATGAGGTAGAAATCCTGCAATCGCGCACGCTTATCAAGAAAGTAGTGGAAGAACTGGATCTTTACATCAGCTATGCGGCAAAAAGTAGTTTTCATGATATAGAACTTTACAAAAGTTCCCCTGTCAAAGTATGGATTACCCCTGAAGAAGCTCAGAAACTCCCTGCTCCGGCATATATCAACCTGACTTTGCAACCGGGCAATAAACTGAATGTGAAGATTGCGATAGGAGAACAGGAATACAGCAAGCAATTCGACAAACTGCCTGCCTTGCTGACCACTCCGTCGGGAACTTTCAGTTTCACCCCGGCTGATTCGACAATCGCAAAAAGCGAGCGGAAAATCATGGCTACGGTTTCTTCCCCCGCAGTGTGGCCGGCAGCTACCGGGGAGCATTGAGCATAGAGCCTACTTCCAAATCCACCACTATCGCACAGATCTCTGTAAAGAGCACACATACGCAGCGCGGCATGGATTTCATCAACAAACTGGTGGAAATCTACAACCGGGATGCCAACGACGATAAAAACGAAGTGGCCACCAAGACCGCAGAATTTATTGATGAACGTATTAATATCATCAACGGCGAACTGGGAACCACGGAACAGGAACTGGAAACCTTCAAGCGCGATGCCGGGCTCACCGACTTGAAGAGCGACGCCCAACTGGCATTGAGTGAAAACTCGGAATACGAAAAGAAACGTGCTGAAAACAGCACCCAGCTCCGGCTGGTACAATTCCTGGCCGGCTATGCCAACAATCCGGATCATGCCTACGAAGTACTTCCGGTTAATGTGGGCCTGACAGATACCGGACTGACCGAACTGATCAACCGCTACAATGAAATGCTGCTGGAACGCAAGCGCCTGCTCCGCTCCTCTCAGGAAAACAACCCGGTGGTAGTCAATCTGGATGCCAGCATCCGCGCCATGCGCAGCAATGTGCTGACCACCATCAACAGCGTGCAAAGAGGCCTGGCCATCACCCAGGCGGATCTGGAACGCCAGGCAGGCAAATACGCCGGACGCATCACCAATGCTCCGGGACAGGAACGCCAGCTGGTCAGCATCTCGCGCCAACAGGAAATCAAAGCCGGACTTTACCTGATGCTGTTGCAAAAACGTGAAGAAAACGCCATCACTCTGGCATCTACCGCCAACAATGCCCGCATAGTAGACGAAGCGCTGGCAGATGCCATCCCCGTATCTCCCAAAGGAAAGATGATTTATCTGGTAGCACTGATTCTGGGTGTCGCTCTGCCGGTTGCCGTGATCTATATCATCGAACTTTTTAAATACAAGATAGAAGGACGTGCCGATGTGGAAAAAATCACCTCCCTTCCTATAGTCGGTGACGTGCCTTTCTCTGAAAACAAATCCTCGGAGGGAGCCATTGTAGTACACGAAAACCAAAACGACCTGATGGCCGAAACCTTCCGTAATGTACGCACCAATGTACTTTATATGATGAAGAGTGACGAGAAAGTTATATTGGTTACCTCCACCACTACAGGAGAAGGCAAAACCTTTATCGCTTCCAATCTGGCTGTCAGTCTGGCTTTATTAGGAAAGAAAATTGTGATTGTGGGTCTTGACATCCGCAAGCCGGGCCTGAACAAAGCTTTCCAGTTATCACATAAGGAACAAGGCATCAGCCAGTTCCTCGCCAATCCGGAACATACCGACCTGATGTCGCTGGTACAAGTTTCAAACATCAATTCCAACTTGTCCATTCTGCCCGGAGGTCCTATCCCTCCCAACCCGACCGAATTGGTGGCACGTGAATCTTTGCCTCAGGCTATCGACATACTGAAAAAGCATTTTGACTATATCATTCTGGATACCGCCCCCATCGGCATGGTGACCGATACCCAACTGATTTCGCGCGTAGCCAACGCCAGCATCTATGTGTGCCGGGCAGACTACACCCACAAAGCAGATTATACTTTAATCAACGAACTGAGCGAACAGAAAAAACTGCCCAACCTATGTACTTATCAACGGACTGGACATGAAGAAAAAGAAGTACGGATATTACTATGGATACGGCAAGTATGGCAAGTATTACGGATACGGTAAAAAATACGGTTACGGCTATGGATACGGTGTAGAAAATGTAAACAAAAAGTAATTTCAAAATTAATTACATAATAAAATAAGACTAATCCTCTTTCTAGAATGTTAATATTTTAACAAATTCAGAAGAGAATTAGTCTTATTACGTTTTAATATATAAATATTATTTACTATATTTTTCTTTCGAAACATCAAAACAGGGACACTGTTTCACCCATTCCTCAGGCTCTATCTCGCCATTTCCGTTCAAATCCGGACTTAAATCCCGATGACCGCAAACCTTGCAACCGGGATAATCCACCAGCAACGTCCTGACCAGTACACGCAACGAATGTTTCTGCCACACCGTCCGCGTATCCGCCGGCCTGCCCCGTTCACTGATTCCCCCCTCATGGCATATCCCGATACTCTGTGCATTATACCCACGCGCATGCGCCCCTATTTTCTCTATGGGACGGGTTGTTTTTATATCCCCGTTCTTGCGGATATAAAAATGATATCCGGGTCCGTTCATTCCACGCCTGCGGTGGCACACCTCCAAATCCTGTTCGGTAAAGTCCCTGTCCGCCTTTGTGGCGGAACAGTGGACAACAATCAGATTAATCACCCTCATCCCCCTATGCACGAGCTGATTCCTACTACACCCGCAATAGCCGTAGCTACTGCAATCACCACTTTCAAAATAGTGCTCCAAACAGATTTACCTTTCATCCTACAGTTTTTTTTTAAAATTAAACACTTGTCCGCCACCTACTTAAGCAGGCTTTTGCTCTTCCTTCGTTTTTACCGGCAATTTATCCACTTTCGTATATTTCAGTGCTGCCAGAATACCGCTTAGCGCAATACCCGGACGGAAATTGATACGCGCTTTTCTAATCATCGACACATCATACGTATCCTCCGTTTCCGCACCTCTTCCGCTCAGCCTATCTGGAAAGTGCCCAGATCGGCAAGCCTTACAATCTCACCCCCTTCCAGAGCCTCCATAATCACATCCTCCAAGCAACAAGCACAGCCATTACATCCGCACGCGTCACCGTACAGGTCTTCTGAATACGATCCGCCATTCGCGAATCTCTACATGCCCATTGGCCTGAGCTTGTGCATAAAACTTAGGCACTGCATCCTGATCAAGCGGATTATTACGCTTACACCGAATAAGAAACTGTTCTTCCCATACTTTTTCAAATTAAAAATTAAACTTGCAAATTAAGAAACACACTGGTAATCAACCGTTAACCACTAAGCCGGCTATGATTGACTTTTGATTACACTACAAAGATACGATGAACCGAAAGCCCCGTGTAGACATTTGTAGAGAAGCGTAGGAGATTGTCGGGAAATGTCGAGAATAACTTACAGAGAGAGTAGGAAAACAAGGACATTTTGCGTATCTTTACTCTATAATCAAAACGATAAAAGAACATGAACCAAGAAGAAAAAGCATTCATTATCAGAGCGTATGACAAAGCGGAACTGGCAGAACTATACAGCCCGGGGCGAACTGCCGCGGCAGCCCTGCAAACCCTGTATCGCTGGATGCGGAGAAACATGCTGCTACAGGAAGAATTGAACGAAGCGGGCTACAACAAATTCCGCCACAGCTTTCTGAAGCATGAAGTGGCAATCATAGTGAGGCATCTGGGAGAACCTTAGGACATACGCTTCCAAAAGAACCTGTTGTTTACATCAAAAGACCTTGTTGTTTTTTTAAAATCCCCTGTTGTTTTACCGGAAAGGTCCTGTTGTTTTTTGAAAACAACAGGACCTTTTTTACCAGTATTTTAGGCTCACAAGGCTCAGGGCTCACTTAGGCGGTAATTTAGGCCAAGACTTACCGGTTTTTCTATACTTACCATCCTCTTTCTCAACGATTTGATAATACACCAAACGCAACAAATAACGTTTCACGGATGCCGTAGGCAACCCGGCTTCATTGGCAGCCGCCATCAGCTCCGAATAGGTAAATTCGCGCGGCATTGTTCTCAAGACGGGACGCAGTTTGAAAAAAGCCTTTACCGGCCTGATTCTTCCGGCAGTATCATCCATGGAAGTGGAAAGCAGCAAACTGTGTTCCAGCAACACATCCACTATCTGCATGGCCGTACGGAAATCCTCATCCGAACACTTCCACTCCGATGTATTCCATTGCGGCTCGCACTTACGCAATGCAGTCAGCACCATGGCAATACGAGACATCATCAGTCCGTGGCGCAGCACAATGGCACCCGGAGAATCATCATCTTCCGCCACTACCTCACGCAGATACGTTCTGAAACGCTCCGTATGCTCTTTCCATTGTTCCTCGGTGAAAACCACCTCGGTAGGCGATCCGGAGAGAAAGATAAACATACGCAGCAGTTCCTCGCCCATCCCTTTGAAATAAGCGCGCATATCCAGCCGGGCCTTGCCGGGGTTTGCCGACTTATACTCCCAGGGGGCCTGTCCCACATAGAAAGCCACACGGCTGTACATTCCATTCTCCAGCGAAGAAATAAATTTATGCAACTGGGCGGGAGTACCCGAAGCGCATAATGCCAAATGAGGATCACTCACAACAACAAGCCGGTGATCCGTCTTGAAATAAGAAGACACCTCCTCGTGCTGGGAGGCGGCACGCATCACATCATCATGCTTTCCATACTCCTGGTGCATGGCAGAACTTATCATGTCCAGCTCGGAGGCATTCATCACCAAGCCGACCGATCCACCCGCCTCCAAAGCCAATATCAACTGGCTTTTCGAAATATTGGGAGCCACCTTCAGAATGCGTTCCACCGGCATCTCCGGACATCGGTCCAAATCGGGAACCCTCTTTTCCTGAGCGGCAAGCCGTTCCTCCAGATTCCACTTCAGCAGTTTCTGCCGGTACTCACGCTCATCCTTCCTGTTCAATTCATCGTAATACGCCTGAATGGCTGCGGGCAGAATTGCCGCCAGTTGCATCACCCCCTTTCCTCTACCCGAACCGGCTAAAGCCACCAGATAGAGATCGGCGGAATAAACCATTCCTCCATAATTCATCCTCACCCCCGGCAGGCAACCGCTGATGTTGGTAATCATGGAGAGCAACAGAATATCCCTCTCACGCTTGTTGCGGACGTGCGTCAAACCACGCTTCAAAAAGTCGGGCAAACGGTCGAACAGCTCATCCGGAAAACACGGAACATTGCGGCGCAATTTGTCAGCCTCAAGTTTCTCTATTTCAGCTTCTTCACCCTCTTCGCCGGAATCAGAATACCGCCTAAGTGAGCCTTGAGCCTTGTGAGCCTGGAAGCAGGTGTTTCGGGACCCTTGTTCATGTCGGCATACCGGTATCCGGAGTCTATGCGCGGAGGTATATCCCCGGCGGCACAACCCATACCCGCCAGCCTTTCCACCGCCAGCGTTTTCAGTCGGGCCAACTCTTCCTCTCCCACTCCTTTATAGCGGGCGACACGTCCCAGCTTCAACAAAAACTCATTCTTTTTGCCATCCACAAAGGGATTCTGCTCCAGGAACTCGTTGAAGAATGTGTGCAGCATGCCCGAAGCCGCAACTGGAGGCCCGGACGCACCTGCCGGGGTCTTCACTTTCAGCTCCGCCAGAATCTCCCCCACCCTGTCGGGATGCTCCGTCACAAAGTGGCGCCAGGGAAAAACTTCGGTATCCGGACGAAAAAAAGCCTCCGGATCATACGACGCAAAGCAAGGACGGGTGGGATTCTTGCAACTCATGTCACAGGGAAAGGCAAGAAGCTGCGCCACGTGCCATGCCACCAACGCGTATGCCAGACGATACTCGTCCACACTCTCCGCTTCCACACGCACCACCAGCTTCAGCCCGTCGTACGAAACGCTGCGCCATGCCGCTTTCACCCAAGGAGTGTCCTTCAAGACCTGCAAGAACTCAGACACACGGCCGTTACATTTATCCACATCCAGCATGGCGTCCCCACTCCACTGCTTCAGATTGGTTTCGGCATGGCTCCCTTCGCAACGCCCGGCTATCACCAGCGCGGCCAGTTTTCTCTTTAACTTCTTGGCCTCTGTCTCCCTGCCGAAGCCTTCAGGCGCTGATACTCTTCCACTTGCGCTTTCCAGCGTTCGCCACGCAGAAGCTTCACAAACTCTTCCAATGTCATATCCACGGCATGTTCATCGAACACCGAGAAATAGAAAGAGCATAAATCGGTATAAACCATTCATGTATGAATTTAAATTATCAAAAGGAGGGCATTTCCCTCCACCATGAAAGCAAAAGTATATTGCAAACCCATACAATCAAAAGTTAAATTTGTACACTTACCAAAGGCAGACCGCTGATTTTCAGCATTTCAGCATAACGCAAGTGTACAAATAACAGGGAGTTTCCCTTTTAATATCATTTCACATTTTTATTCCTTATCTCCTTTCTTCCCTCTTTTCCCTTTCTTTTCTTCTCTTTCTTCTTCTTTTCCACCTTTTTCCGCATAAACCCGCATATATCGGCCAGTACGGCCTTGCACAGTCGTTTCAAAACCCTCATCTCCTCATCGGTGTATCCTTCGCCGGACAAGCGGTATGCCGTCATTACTCTCTCCAGTTCCTGAAAGAACTGTAATCTGCCATCATTTTTCTTATAAATCTTGATTTTTCCATGATGTTAATATGATTTAAAATATAAAAAGCACAAAAGTAGGAACAAATATATTATTCTTGTTAATTTTTTCATTTTTTGCGAACAAATATCTTGTTATCGTAAAATATTGTCTATATTTGCATCAGAATTTAAGGACAAGCTTACCTGGGAATGACACAGGTAACAGCGTAGCGTGCTTAAGAGGCATCATTTCTTTCAATTTTTAGAACATCTAACATTACTTTTCCTTCCTCCGAATATGAAAAAATGGCTAGTGGCGTATGTCCGCCTTCACCACGAAAAGAAGACGGCCGAACGGCTGACTGCAATGAATATAGAGAACTTCCTGCCTATACAAGAAGAAATTCGCCAATGGACTTACCGGAAAAAGAAAATAGAACGGGTGGTTATCCCCATGATGATTTTTGTCCATGTGGATGCGGCGGAACGTTCGCAGGTGCTCACGCTGTCGGCCATCAGCCGGTATATGGTGCTGCATGGCGAACATACTCCGGCGGTGATTCCGGACGAACAGATGGAACGGTTCAAATTTATGCTGGATTATTCGGACGAGGCGGTGGAGATGTGTGCCGCGCCATTGGCTCCGGGAGAATTGATACGAGTGGTCAAAGGTCCGCTAAAGGGCCTGGAAGGAGAACTGGTGGAAGTGGATGGAAAGGCAAAAGTGGTGGTAAGACTGGATTTGCTGGGATGCGCTGGGGTTGATATGCCGGTGGGGTTTGTGGAGAAGATGAAATAAGGATGGCGGACGCTAGGAAATGTGGAGGGGAATTTGTAATCTTATAAAAAATAGACTCTTAGATTATTAAAATGGATACTATTTCAACAAGATATCTAACCATCAACCACAAACGCTTAAAGTTAAAAGAAAAAAGAGATTGGAAGAAAATCAAACTTACTGAGGCATATTAAACAAACATATATGTTAACAAACTTGCCGAAGAAATAAAATACATAATTATATGAAAGGAATTGTCCTAGCAGGTGGATCAGGCACACGCCTCTATCCTATAACCAAAGGAGTCAGTAAACAACTGCTTCCCATCTTTGATAAACCAATGATTTATTATCCAATCTCTGTTTTAATGTTAGCAGGGATTCGTGAAATTCTTATCATCTCAACTCCTTTCGACCTACCAAGTTTCAAACGCTTGCTAGGAAACGGTTCAGACTACGGAGTTCATTTTGAATATGCTGAACAACCATCTCCAGACGGTTTGGCCCAAGCATTCATTATCGGAGAAAAGTTCATTGGCAATGACTCTGTTTGCTTAATTTTAGGAGATAACATTTTTTACGGACAAAGTTTCACTCGAATGTTGAAAGAAGCTGTTCGTGCTGCCGAAGAAGAAAACAAAGCTACTGTATTTGGATATTGGGTAAATGATCCAGAACGATATGGTGTTGCAGAATTTGACAATCAAGGCAATGTGCTCAGTATCGAGGAAAAACCTGCACAGCCTAAATCCAATTATGCAGTAGTCGGACTTTACTTTTATCCCAACAAAGTCGTAAATATAGCAAAGAATATCAAGCCATCCGCACGTGGAGAATTAGAAATCACGACTGTAAACCAATACTTTTTATCGGAAAAAGAACTCAAAGTTCAATTACTAGGTCGTGGATTCGCATGGCTGGATACAGGTACACACGACTCACTTTCAGAGGCTTCAACTTTCATCGAAGTAATAGAAAAACGACAAGGATTAAAAGTTGCTTGTTTAGAGGGGATTGCTCTTCGGAAAGGATGGATAGACGCAAATAAAATGTATGAATTAGCCCAACCTATGATGAAAAACCAATACGGACAGTATCTATTAAAAGTCATCAAAGAATTAGGATTAAAGCAATGAAAATTATCGAAACAGCAATAGAAGGCGTAGTAATAATTGAACCTCGTCTTTTTAAGGATGAAAGAGGTTATTTTTTCGAATCTTTCTCACAAAGAGAGTTTGAAGAAAAAATTCGTAAAATATCTTTTGTACAAGACAATGAGAGTAAATCTTCTTATGGAGTATTACGCGGACTCCATTTTCAGAAACCACCATACGCACAAAGCAAGCTTGTTCGTGTCATTAAAGGTGCTGTACTTGATGTTGCCGTTGATATCCGCAAAGGCTCTCCCACTTTTGGAAAACATGTTGCAGTAGAATTAACAGAAGAAAACCATCTTCAGCTTTTCATACCTCGTGGGTTTGCGCATGGTTTCAGTGTACTGTCACAAGAAGTTATCTTTCAATACAAATGTGACAACTTCTATGCACCACAAAGTGAAGGAGCATTAGCATGGGATGATTCTGATTTAAATATAAATTGGAGAATACCGACCAATCAAATCATTCTTTCTGAAAAAGACAAGCATCATGAAAAATTAAAGGATGCTTCATGGCTATTCGATTACAACACAAATCTATACTAACAGAATATGAACGTTTTAGTTACCGGAGCCAACGGACAACTTGGCAATGAGATGCGCCTAATGGCACAAAACAGTTCTCATCATTATATATTCACAGATGTAGAAGAATTAGACATTACAGATTTCAATGCTATTCTACAAACTGTTAAAGAAAAAGAGATTCAAATCATTGTAAACTGTGCCGCCTATACAAACGTAGACAAGGCAGAAAATGATTTTGATATAGCTAATGCCCTAAACAATATAGCCGTAGGACGATTAGCCAATGCCGCAAAAGCTCAAAACGCAACTCTCATTCATATCTCTACGGACTATGTATTTAACGGGAATAATCATATCCCTTATACAGAGGATGATATAACAGATCCTATCGGAGTATATGGAAAGACTAAATTAGCCGGTGAAGAAACAATAAAAAAAGTGGGATGTAATTATATCATATTACGAACCGCATGGCTTTATTCTAAATGGGGGAATAATTTTGTAAAAACAATGCAGAAACTTACCCTGGAGAAAGATAGCCTATCTGTTATTTTCGATCAAATAGGCAGCCCGACTTACGCAAAAGATCTAGCTCATGCCATCTCATTAATCATTGAGCGCAACATGTTAAATCAACAAGGGATCTACCATTATAGCAATGAAGGAGTATGCTCATGGTTTGATTTTGCAAAAGAAATATGTGAGTTAAGTGGACATAACTGCAATATAACTCCCATACATAGCCAAGAATACCCAAGTAAAGTAACACGTCCGCATTATTCTGTTTTAGACAAAACAAAGTTCAAAGAAACTTTCGGTATTCCTGTTCCTTATTGGAAAGATTCTTTAAAAAAATGTATCAATGAACTAAAAGAAATGCAATTATGAAATTTAAAAGAAATATTTTAATAACTGGTGGAGCCGGCTTTATAGGTTCACATGTAGTAAGGTTATTCGTCAACCAATATCCCGAATACCACATTATCAACTTGGATAAATTAACCTATGCCGGAAATTTAGCCAATCTAAAAGACATAGAAAACGCAGCCAATTATACGTTTATTAAAGCTGACATCTGTGATTTTAATAAAATAATGGATATCTTTAAACAATACCAGATTGACGGGGTTATTCATTTAGCAGCCGAAAGTCATGTAGACCGCAGCATTAAAGATCCATTTACATTTGCTCAAACAAACATAATGGGAACTCTTTCCCTATTACAAGCAGCCAAATTAACTTGGGAATCTCTTCCTGAAAAATTTGAGAACAAGCGGTTTTATCATATTTCAACAGACGAAGTATATGGAGCATTGAAATTTGACGGCACTCTATTTACAGAAGAAACAAAATATCAACCTCACAGCCCATATTCTGCCAGCAAAGCCAGCAGTGACCATTTCGTTCGTGCTTTTCACGATACATACGGTATGCCTACCATTGTAACTAACTGTTCTAACAATTATGGTCCATACCAATTCCCAGAAAAGTTAATCCCCCTATTCATCAACAACATTCGCCAGGGCAAGGAATTACCTGTATACGGCAAAGGAGAAAATGTACGTGACTGGCTATATGTGGAGGACCATGCTCGTGCCATTGATATAATTTTCCATAAAGGAAAAATTGCAGACACATATAATATCGGCGGTTTTAATGAATGGAAAAATATTGATTTAATTAAAGTTATTATCAAAACCGTAGACCGTCTATTAGGTAATCCTGAAGGATATTCTTTAAGACTGATTACTTATGTGACAGACAGGAAAGGACATGATTTAAGATACGCTATTGATTCCAATAAACTTAAGAAAGAACTTGGTTGGGAACCTAGTTTACAATTTGAAGAAGGCATTGAAAAGACCGTAAAATGGTATTTGGATAATCAAGAGTGGATGGAAAATGTAACCTCCGGAGAGTATCTGAAGTATTATCAAGAGATGTATAGCAATAGATAAAACAAGTATTACTACTCTTTAAGAATAAAACTCATACCTCATAAAAACAACATAACGTACACAAAACATTTTACTACGATGAAAAATGACATAAAAATAGCTGTAGCTGGCACTGGCTACGTTGGTCTATCTATAGCAACCCTACTATCACAACATCACCAAGTTGTTGCAACGGATATTATCCCAGAAAAAGTAGAACTTATAAATAATAAAAAGTCTCCAAATTGCAGACAAGGAAATAGAAGAGTTCTTAGCAACAAAAGAACTAAACTTATATGCAACTATTAACGCCCAAGAGGCCTATCAAAATGCAGACTTTGTAATTATCGCCACTCCCACAAATTATGATCCTCAGAAAAATTTTTTCGACACATCCGCTGTTGAAACTGTTATAAAACTTGTTTTGCAATATAATCCTAATGCCATCATGGTCATAAAAAGTACTATACCTGTTGGATACACTGAAGCAATACGTGCAAAATTCAATACAAAAAAATTCTGTTTTCACCAGAATTTTTACGTGAAAGTCGTGCACTTTATGACAATCTATACCCTAGTCGCATTATTGTCGGTACAGATTTGAATGACAATAAATTAGTTCAAGCAGCCCATCTTTTTGCTTCATTATTACAAGAAGGAGCTATCAAACAAAATATAGATACTTTATTCATGGGGTTCACAGAAGCAGAAGCTGTAAAACTTTTTGCAAATACTTATCTAGCATTACGCGTTAGCTACTTTAATGAGCTTGACACATATGCCGAAATCAAAAATCTCAACACAGCAGACATTATTAATGGTGTATGCCTTGATCCTCGTATTGGAAGTCAATACAATAATCCCTCTTTTGGCTATGGTGGCTATTGCTTACCTAAAGATACAAAACAACTTTTAGCTAATTATGCTGATGTTCCCGAAAATCTAATTCAAGCAATTGTAGAAAGTAATCGTACACGTAAAGATTTTATTGCTGATAGAGTCTTAAAACAAGCAGGTTACTATGATTATTATAATCATGGTGATTTTAACCCAAATGAAGAAAAGCAATGTACAATAGGAGTATTTCGTCTAACAATGAAAAGCAACTCTGACAATTTCCGACAAAGTTCTATTCAAGGTGTAATGAAGCGCATTAAAGCTAAAGGAGCAGAAATTATAATATACGAACCAACTTTACAAGATGGAAGTACATTTTTTGGGAGTCGTATAGTCAACAATTTATCCCAATTTAAAACACGATGTAACGCAATTATTGCCAACCGATATGATATTAGCTTAGATGATGTAAAAGACAAAGTTTATACAAGAGATATATTCAGAAGAGACTAAACAACACACATTTTATATACTACTTCTCTCATCAATTTATATATTCAATATTCGCATAAAAAATGTTTATACAAAATATAGACTAATATAAATAAAATTTTTGATTTTTTGCAGCACTTTCTTGAACAACTAGATATGCAACCAAAAAGCAATAGACTTGAACATATCGACATACTAAAAGGATTACTAATCATATTAGTAGTAATAGGTCATATTGGAGGCATTCCAACATTACATAAATATATATATTGGTTTCATATGCCTTGTTTTTTTATGATTTCAGGTTATCTTTTTCAAGCTAAAAAGAAAAAGACAAAAAATATCATAATTACTAAAATACAAAATTATACAATACCATATCTATTTTGGAGTATATTTTTTTATTTAATATTCATACCAGAACCTATTCCTAAAAATATAATAAGGGTTATCTGGGGAGGTTCACTTAATTCTCTACAATATTCATATCAATTTTGGTTCATTAATGCATTATGTCTTGCTTCTATAATATTTTATTTCTTTCAAAAAATAGAAAATAATATTATAAAGAATAGCTTATTAATAATCATGATAACCATAACATATTTACTTTCAAACACCAAGTTACTCACATTTTACCCATGGGAATGCCAAACAGTTCCTCTTATTCTTGTTTATATGTTTATAGGCCTAAAGCTGAAAGATATTCAAATAAATCACTATAAACTATTTACTATTTTCACAATCATTATTTTCACTATTATTTACGACTATTTCACTGATTATAGATTCAGTTTAAAAGGACTTGGTTGTGTTACCAATCCTATCATTGATTTATTATTACCAACAGCAATTTTTATTCTACTCAATTATTTTAGCAAATTATTAACCCAAAGCGCTATATCTCTATTCCTAACGCAAATAGCAGTGCCTCAATGTTTATTTTTTTCACCCACACAGCGTGCATTAATATCATGAAAGGCTACAATGTCAATCATATACTCATTATTATATTTTGCATTTTATCACCTACAATCCTAAAAGCATATTTATCTAAAATCAAATATAGTAATTATATTATAGGCAAATAATGAACAAAAAAAACATAGCATCTGGATTTTTTATAACTGGATTTGAACGGATTTTCACTCAAGGAGCTCAAATTCTATTATCTATTATAATAGCTAGACTGGTTTCACCATCTGATTATGGAATTTTGGGAATCATAATGGTCTTAGTCCATATCTCAACTGTTTTTATAGACAATGGACTAGGAAGTGCACTTATTTACAAGCATAATCTTAACCAAAATGATATAAATACTGTATTTACATTTAACGTTTGCTTAAGTTCATTGTTTTATATCATCATATTTTTACTGCACCATTTATCTCCTCTTTTTTCGAAATTCCGTCACTCAATATTTATTTAAAAGTATGTTCTATTATTATATTTATAGATTCTTTATATATTGTCTCAACAGCTATTTTAAAAGTACAGGGTAAATATACCAAACTTGCAATCGCTAACTTTTCTTCCACTACAATAAGTGGTATTGTTGGCATATTTTTTGCTTATATAGGATTAGGTATTTGGGCATTAGTTATTCAATCAATAACCAAGAGTTGCATAAATTTACTAATTTTAACAACCAATTCTGTTAAACCTAAGTTGGATTTAAAATAAGTTCTTTTAAAGCTTTATTTTCTTATTCGATTAATATTTTTACAGCAAGTAGCATAACAAAAATAGTAGAAGAATTTACCACATTTTTCATTGGTAAAGTTTATAATGCATATGATTTAGGAATATATTCTAGAAGTTCTCAATTTGCAATGATACCTAATACCGGCATTGGAAGTGCAGTAAATGTTGTCATATTTCCAACACTTTCTGGATTAAAAAACAACCTAGAAGCATTCAGTCATACATTCAAAGAGTTTATCATTAAATTAGCAATAATATCAATTCCAATATATTTCACGTTATCTTTAATAGCAAAGCCCATGATTATGACTGTGTTAACAGAAAAATGGCAAGAAACTATCATTTACCTACAAATTTTATGCTTCGGTAGATACTATGTTTAATATCAACAGTAACAATACAAGCTCTAAATGCATGTGGAAGAACTGACTTGTCTATGAAACAGCAATTCTATAAGTTAGGGATAAAAACTATAATGTTATTTTCTTGTATGTTTTTTGGCTTATTTTGGGTAGTAATAGCAGAAGCCCTATACAATATCATTCAATATTTCATAACAAACTGTTATTCTAAAAAAATACTAGGATATGGAATAAAACAACAAATATATGATATTTACAAATATATTATAATATGCATTATTGACTATATCATATGCTATTACATTATGAGTATCAGTAATTCATATATTTATCAATTATTTGCAGGAATCACTATGTTTATTGTAATTTATTTAATTGCAATATGCTTAATAGGTGAAAAACATCAACTAATTTCAATTATTAATTTAATAAAAAGAAAATGACAAAATTACGAACCATTTTAGAAAATATTGAATATCATTGGAGTCAACCCCACTACAACATATTCAAAAGTTTATATATTAATTTCCGCTGCTTACCATTTAATATTGCAAGAAAACTTCCTATTGCAATTTATGGCAAATGTGACTTTTACTGGTTAAAAGGTAAAATTAGAATAAATGGTCCTATTACTAAGAAAATGATCAAATTAGGACAAAACAATGAGTTTATGACTGGTTTTTCTCATTCTGCATTTATTCTTTTAGGAAAAGATTCTGTATTAACTTTTAATGGCCCCTGCAAATTCGCAAACGACTATCATATAAGACTTGGCAACAATGCTCAACTAAACATTGGTGCATATACTTTTTTTGGCGGTAATATACGTATAATTAGTACTACTAATATTAAAATAGGTGATTATTCTAGAATAGCATATGATTCTCAATTAGTAGATTCAAATTTCCACTTCGTTTATAATTCAATTAAACATCAAACAGCCCCCTTTTATAAAGAAATTATAATAGGAGAATATAATTGGATTGGAAATAAAACTTCAATCATGAAAGGAGTAAAAACTAAACCGCATACAATTGTAGCGTCATCTTCTCTCCTAAATAAAGACTACACAAAAGAAGAAGGAGATTATCCTACTTTAGGAGGAAGTCCTGCAAAACAACTTACTCATGGGCTACGACGCTTATTTTCACATAAACATGAGCATTACTTTTAGATTTTTTCCATAAAAATCCTCAAGCAGCTTATTATGAAGGGATATTTGATATTAATAGCGATAAAGAAATAAGCAATGAGTTTTGAATTTAATAAAAAGTTACCTATAACCATATTATCAATAGGAAATTTTAGAGTAAAAAGTAATACTTGTCTTCAACGACATAATGCTCTCGAAAGAATCGGTACAATTGTACACAAAATAGAAGCTCGTCCTTCACAAACAAGCTTACTATATAAAATTGCTAACAAATTATTCCGTATTGGGTTACCTATACCTCTTCCTGATGAAGAGTCTATAAATCGTAAAATATTATACAATATACAAAAATTACATTATAATGTTATATGGATAGATAAAGGACTAACAATTCATGCAAACACATTAAAAAAAATAAAATCCATTAGTGCCAATACATTACTAATAAGTTATTCTCCTGACAATATGGCAATGCGCCATAATCAAAGTCAAGATTATTTAAAATCCCTTCCATATTACGATTTAGTAATTACAAATAAATCATACATTAAAGAAGATTTAAAAAGATTAGGAGCCAAAAATGTAATATTTGTCAATAACACTTTTGATGATTTATTTCATTATCCTCGCAAATTATCTCTGACAGAAAAAAAAGAATTTATTTGTGATGTTGGATTTATTGGAGCATGGGAAAAAGAAAGGTGTGAAAGTATTCTTTTCCTAGCTAAAAATAATATCAATGTACGTGTTTATGGAGACAAATCATGGGAAAAATATATTAATATGTATCCAACCTTAGATATAAGAATTGGAGGATTGTATTCTGACAACTATGTCAAAGCACTACAATCATTCAAGATTTCTCTATGTTTCTTAAGAAAAATGAATTTTGATCAACAAACAACTCGTTCTGTTGAAATACCTGCATGTGGAGGTTTTTTAATGGCAGAAAGGACTAATGAACATTTATCATTATTTGAAGAAAATAAAGAAGCTGTTTACTTTTCTTCTAACAAAGAACTTCTCGAAAAGTGCAAATTCTATCTAAAAAACGACACAGAAAGAAAACAAATAATTGAAAATGGTCATAAAAGATGCATTCAATCAGGTTATTCAAATATAGACACAATATATAAAATTCTAAAAAAATATGTATATAAATAATGCCAATTATTTTGATACGATAAAAAATTTTATACGAAAAATACTAGCTATTATTTCCATTATTCATCTATCTGTATTTTTCAATATTGAAACCATATTAGGTATCAGTGTTACATGGATTAGCACCGAATTATACTTAAGATTTATATTGAAGCGATCAAATGTTATTTTACGTCCTTTTTCATTCATTGCTATATCGTTTCTTTTCTTATTTATGTATTTTGCACCAATTGTTACATTAATAGATTTTAACCCTATATATAACAATATGCATTTACCATTAATAACATTTCCACTTCAATTAATATATTTTTCCATTTTAATTTTATCATTTTGTCTATTCAATAATTATCAAAACAACAAGTTAACTGGAATTTGGAAAAGTTTCGGCTTCTTTAATTCCATTTCAAATAAGCATCTTTGGTTATTAGCAATTGGAGCATGGGCTATTAGATTATACCTAATAACAAATAGATATGGAGAAGATGGAACTAATGAAATCGCAGGTGCTGGTACATTATCATTTTTCGCAACTTTTATTTATGCACCCTTAATAATTCCATTTAAAAACTTATATGATATCAAATCCAAATACAAAACTCCCCAATTCGACACACCTATCATTTTATATATCATCGCCACAACATTGGTAAACATTACATCCAATTCACGAAATGCAATCATATCAATATTTATAGTATTAGCAATCTACTTCTTTCTA
>ENA-OQBT01000434-OQBT01000434.1-human-gut-metagenome-genome-assembly--contig:-NODE-434-length-26293-cov-3.448330_pt1 | contig 26293 bp, 26 predicted proteins | sample MGYA00242749_ERZ504557 | MGnify/ENA primary metagenome ERZ504557 (study PRJEB26092, sample SAMD00036243) | human gut metagenome | host: Homo sapiens | study: EMG produced TPA metagenomics assembly of... | reverse complement strand
CCACTATCCCGCGGAGGTTGTTTGGACATCAGAACTATGCCAAATCCCGAGACAATACCAAAGCCAAAATTCCATTGACCGGCAAGGAATCTGGAATTGAATTTTGGCTACGTTACTGTGAACGGAGTGAACAGTAACGAAAAAGCTGAAGAGCGGATTGTTGCGCGGATGTGTTTTGTGGTGTATAATTAAATGCAATAGGCTTGTGAACAGTAGCTCTGTAATTTAAGCAAGGATATAAGGTGAACAATTTTGAAAAAGACGATAGAAGAACTATTAAGTGGAAATTTCAGACATGAACATCCGCAGCTCCTTTTTTCGCAGGACAAAATAGAAGTGACTCTGAAAGCAGGTGATGTGTACAAAGGGGAACTGTATTTTGGAACAGAGGATAATCAGAAAATACGTGGATATATTACATCTTCCAACAGGCGCGTGGTACCGGGAACCGAGAAATTTTCGGGAACTACGGTGAGACTGCAGTATGGAATTGACGGTGCGGGGATGCACCCGGGTGAGAGACATGAGGGATGGCTTTGTTTCACCACAGACATTGGAGAATATAAGCTGCCATTTCTCATTCAGACAGAGAAAGCAGAACTGAAAAGTGCAGCCGGAGATGTGCCGGATATGGATACCTTTGTGAATATTGCAAAGGACGATTTTAAAGAAGCATATCGTGTTTTTACAGACCGCAGATTTGAACTTCTGTTAAGAAATGCCGGACAGAAAGAGAAAGCTCTTTATAAGGGACTCTCAAAACAGCCCGTGACATTTCAGCATGTAGAAGAGTTTCTGATCGGAACGGGAAAAAAGGATCCTGTAAAAATTGAACTGAAGGCAGATCAGAACAGCTTTTATGATATCAGTGAATCTGTCCGCGAAACTTTTGCAGTTCAGAGGAGCGGATGGGGACATCTCAGGCTGGAGGTAGAGGCGAAAGGCGATTTTCTGGAAGTTTCCAGGCATGTGGTCACAGATGAGGATTTTATAGGAAGCTATTATCAGGTGGAATATGTAATCCGTAAAGAAAAGCTGAAAAAAGGACGTCAGTTTGGTGAGATCACTGTGAAGAGTCCCTATCAGCAGCTGACTTATCAGATCACTGCATCCATGGAATCGAAAGTGCAGCTCAAAACAGAAATTCATGTGAAACGGCATAAGCTGGAACTGTTACGTGACCTTGCAGAATACTCCTGCAAAAGAATGGACAGTAAGACATGGATCGGCAGCAGCAGATTTGTCCTTAATCAGTTAAGGGAAGAAGGCTGTGATTATCCGGAATATCAGATGTATGAAGCATACATTCTTCATATGGAAGAAAAGGATGAGCAGGCAAGAGAAATTCTGAAGAAATTTAAACATCAGAACTTTGTCAGAGAGAATCTGGAACTGGCAGGTGCTTACCTTTATCTCTGCGTTCTTACAGGATTGCACAAAGACAGAGAACAGGCGATAAGACGTCTGTACAATTTCTTTCTGCAGAAGGAAGATAGTTTTCTGTTGTTTAAACTCTGGCTGGAGATGAATCCGGAGGATAAGGGTTCCCCTTCAAGGCTAGTATTTATGATGGAGGAACTTTTTGAGAAAGGCTGCAGGAGTCCGTTTCTGTATCTGGAAGCATGGAATTATATCAGCAGTGATACAACACTTCTTCACAGAATGAGCAGTTTCTGGACACAGGTATTTTTATTTGCGGGAGAGAAAGGTCTTCTGACAGAAGAGCTGGTGATGAGATTTGCCTATCTTACAGGGTATGAGAGAGAATTTTGTACCAGTATGTACAGAGCACTGGCAATGGGATACGATGCTTTTGAATCCGATGATACGCTGGAAGCAATCTGCAGATATATCATGCTTGGAAATCCGAGAAAACCGGAATATTTCAGATGGTTTTCCCTGGCAGTGGAGAAAGGAATCCGTCTGACAAGGATATATGAATATTATGTGGAAACAATGGATACATCTTATCAGAGAGAACTTCCAAAGCCCCTTCTGATGTATTTTACCTATAATAATACTTCTCTTGCAGATGATAAAAAGGCATTTATTTATGCAAGTATTGTGGGAAACAGAGGCCGTCAGCCACGGACATATGCGGATTACAGGGATCATATGAAGATTTTTTCCATGCGCAAGGCGAAAGAAGGACGGATGAATGAGAATTATGCGGTCCTTTATCAGGAATTTTTAAGCAATCCCAAAACAGAAGGACAGGCAAAACTGCTCGCGCAGAAGCTGTTTACACACAGACTGTACTGTGATGATAAGAAGATACGCTATGTGATCGTGCGCCATGAACAGCTCAGGGAAGAAGAAATTTACCCATGTATCCAGGGCGTAGCTTATCCAAGAATTTATACAGATGATGCGGTGATCCTGTTTCAGGATGGGAAGCAGAGAAGATATGTATCAACAGTAGATTATAATATCAAGAAATTATTTGATGAGCGTGAACTGACAGATAAGGTTCTTGGTTTTCATATTGAAGAGCCGGGACTGGTACTTCACTGCAGTGAGCATACAGAACTGAAACCGGAGAATCTTCAGGCATTCCAGAGAATCCCGGAGTCAGAGGAATTTTCAGATGAATATCAGAAATGTATCAGAGAGAAGCTGCTTTCTTATTATTCCGAACACACCAGAGCAGAAGAAGCAGATAATTATCTGAGACAGATGGATTATAAGAAATATGCGGCTGTAGACAGAACAGCTCTTCTGGAAGTACTGATCTCCAGAGGAATGTATCAGCAGGCAATGTCCATTGTTTCCCAATTCGGATATGAAGGAATCCGCATAGAGAGCCAGCTGAAGCTGACCAGCAGAATGCTGACAAGATGTGAGATGGAGGAGGATGACGAATTGCTTGCCCTTGCATCGGATGTATACAGACGCGGAAAATATGATGAAGTGATCCTGAAGTATCTTATGGAATACAGATTTGGTCCTGTAGATGAACTGATATCTGTATGGAAAAGTGCGCAGGGCTTTGAGATGGATACTTATGAACTGGAAGAGAAGCTTCTTGGCCTTCTGATGTTTACTTCTGATTACAGGAAAGAGGGAGAGAAGATCCTGGAGGATTATGTTCATCACAGCGGAAAGGAACGTATTACAGGAGCATATCTTACGCAGACTGCATATGGTGCATTTGTAAAAGAATATCCGATGAGTGTTTTTGTACGAAGTCTGCTGGAGCGGGCTTATGATGAGAAATGGCCGGTTGATTTTGTATGCAGTCTTGCTCTTCTGGAAGCATATTCCAAAGAAAAAAAACTGGAGAAAAAACAGCTTTGCAATGCAGAGGAGATTCTTCAGAAATGTGTGAAACAGGGAATGTACTTTGCGTTTTTCAGGAAACTTCCGGTATCTGTCTTAAGTCCCTATCAGCTGGATGATAAAACTTTTGTGGAATACCATGCAGATCCGTCTGCAAAGGTGACACTCTATTATGCACTGGATGCAGGCCTCGGAAATCAGGTGAAATATCAGACAGAGCCTCTGCGTGATTTATATGAAGGTATTTTTGCAAAATCATTTACATTGTTCTACGGGGAGACATTGCGGTACTATTTTGAATCAGTAACAGGAGAGCAAGTAAATCGGACGCAGGAGAGGGTACTTACAATGAATAAGATTGAGGGTACACCTGTAAGCAAATATCATATGATCAATCAGATGCTCTCTGCACGCAGACTGGATAAAAAGAAAGAAGTGTTTTCACAGGTGAAGAAGTATCTTCGCCAGGAACAGTATGTGAAGAAGATGTTTGTGATCGAGAAAGAAGAGCAGGAACAGATTGTCCTGAAACCGGGAGGAACAAATGAACGAAATTCGTGATTTGATCGTGGGAATTGATTTTGGCAAAGAGTATTCTCAGATATGTTATTATGACAGAAAAGGAGACGAGGCACGTTCTCTTTCTATGAAAGCGGGTGGAAATCAGTATGAGGCTCCCTGTATTCTGTGCTGGAGACCGGAGCAGAAAGACTATTGCGTAGGACTGGAAGCAGATTACTTTGTCCGGGAAAAGGGCGGAGTCATGATCGATGATGTCTATGGAATCTGTGAAAAAAGTGATTCTGTGCTGGTGGAAGGACAGGAACTTGCACCATGGGAGATCCTGGCTCAGTTTCTGCAGGGAATGCTTAAATTTCTGGGAGTGGCAGAACTGGTCAAAAATACTAAATGTGTGGCGGTGACACTGCCCGGGCTGACGGAAATTCAGGTTGAGAATTTCCAGAAAGCATTTGAGATAATTGGATTTCCACATGAGAAATATATGCTGCTGGATTATGGGGAAAGCTTCTATTATTATGTGCTCTCACAGAAAAGAGAAACCTGGAACCGCAGTGTGGGATGGTATGCCTTTACACCGGAGAACGTGTCTTTTCGCAAGATGACAATGAACGGTGCAACAAAGCCTGTCACTGTAAAACTGGAAGAAGCTGTGGAGACAGAACTTCCTGCTGAGGGACAGGAGAGAGATTCAGAATTCGGTAAGTTTGTCCAGAAAACACTTGGCAGAGATCTGTTTTCCAGCATTCAGATCACAGGAGATGGATTTTCACAGGACTGGGCAGAGCAGTCTGTAAGGTTACTCTGTTATCAGAAAAGAAAGGTTTTCTATGGAAACAATCTTTTTGCAAAGGGTGCCTGCGCTGCAGGAAAAGAGAAAACAGAGAACAAGGCATTAAAGGGATATCGCTTTTTAAGCGATTCTCTGGTTATGGCTGATGTGGGGATGGAAATGAGAGTGATGGGTTCTCCTACCTATTATCCGCTGATCGAGGCAGGAAATAACTGGTATGACAGTAAGGCATCCTGTGAATTTATTCTTGATGATACAGAGGAATTGGTGTTTATTGTAAGCACGTACACAGACCGGAGAAAAGAAGGGTAGGAATGATGCTGCCCGGTATTCCGTTGCGTCCGGACAAGACTACCAGATTACGGCTGGAATTACAGTATGTCTCATCTACAGAATGTAAAGTGACGGTTACAGATCTGGGATTCGGAGAAATGTTCCCTTCCAGTGGGAAAACCTGGACAGAGACAGTAGAATGGTAAAGGAGATGGAGCAATGAGCGGATATATTTTATGTCAGACAAAAAAAGCACAGCGTCCTTATTTTATAGAGAATATCAGTATGAATATTTATTCTATAGAAGAACTCTGTTATTATCTGTACCACAATCTTTACCTTGCTGATCATACTGTTTTTAATGAAGAATTATGCAACTGGCTCAGAGATGAGCTTGAACTTGTGCATCTGGCTGCAAAGCTGAAACAGAATCTGGAGAGAAATGTAAGTGTGGAAGAGATGATCTATCCTGTTTTCAAGGAGATCAATTACCTTACCTATGAGGAGATGAAAGGCTTTAACAGCAGGATTGTGATTTATGGAAAAGAAAAAGCGGCAGTCCGTCAGAAGAGAAAGGGAGATGCACTGACAGAAAACGGAATGTATGTGAACGCCATCCGGGTATACCAGAAACTCCTGGAAAGAGAGGATCTGTCTGAGCAGAGAAAAGGATTCGCAGCTTCAGTGCGCTATAATCTTGGCTGTGCATACAGTTATCTTTTTCAGATGGAAAAAGCACAGGAATGTTTTCTGGAAGCATACAGAGAAGCACATTCAAAAGATGCCTTAAAAGCTTATATCATAGCATACAGCAGTGTTCATGATAAGACAGATTATGATAAGGTTATGGAAGAACTTGAAGTAGATGAAGAACTGAAGAAAGATATAAAAGAAGAAATCAGGCAGTCTATGAAAGCTTTCGAGTCTGTACCGGAAGAGAAAACAGATGAAAAAAATCTGGATGCCCTTCTGGAGAGACTTATGAAAGATTATCACAGAAGTACAGGTTCATAACTTACTCTTGACAGAGGCGGAGGTGTGTGATAGGATTAACACATACTTTCACATGGTAGAGTGGCTGTGTGATAAATAACAAAACAGATAAAGAGGAGATATTTATCATGAAAAAGAGATCTTTAGCAGTACTCATGGCAGGAGTTATGGCAGCTTCTATGATGACGGGTGTTGTTTCTGTATATGCAGATGCTGACAGTAAGACATTAACTGTAGGATTTGATGCACAGTATCCTCCTTTCGGATATAAAGACGATAATGGAGAGTATGTTGGTTTTGACCTTGACCTTGCACAGGAAGTATGCGACAATCTCGGATGGGAACTTGTAAAGAAACCGATCAACTGGGATTCCAAGGATATGGAACTGAATTCCGGTTCTATTGACTGTATCTGGAACGGATTTACCATTAACGGACGTGAGGATGACTATACATGGTCAGATCCATATCTGAACAATGAGCAGGTGATGGTTGTTGCAGCCGATTCAGGAATTGAGAAGTTGGATGACCTGGCAGGCAAGAATGTAGTAGTTCAGGCCGCTTCCGCAGCACTGGATGCATTAAACAGCGATGATAATAAGGATCTTACAGCAAGCTTTGCATCACTGACAGAGAATCCTGATTACAATACAGCATTCATGAATCTGGATTCCGGCGCTGCAGATGCCATCGCAGTAGATATCGGTGTTGCCAAATATCAGCTTTCCCAGAGAGAAGAAGGCAAATATGTGATCCTTGACGAGCCAATCCAGAGCGAAGAGTATGGAATCGGCTTTAAGAAGGGTAACGATGAGCTGAAAGATACTGTATGGGAAGAAGTTCTGAAACTTTATGATGCAGGTGAAGTTGATAAACTTGCTGAGAAGTATGAAGTAGCAGATATGCTCTGCATTGGAGATGATGAGAAATCTGATGATAAAAAAGATGATGCAGCAGAGGATGATGCTTCCGATGCAGACACAGCAAAAGAAGATACAGCTGATACAGCGAAAGATGCTGAATAGTCAGCCGGAACAAAAACAGTTATGATACAAGAGGACAGATCTGTGCAGGCTGTCCGCATTATAAAGGAATGGAGGTACATTTTGTGCACCCTCTTTTCTTACTGTACAGGAGAAATTTTTCAGGAGGAAAGCTTATGTCTTTAAGTGTAATGCTGCAGCAGCTTGCCAGTGGTATGGTAGTTTCTGTAGAGATTTTTGTAGTGACATTACTTTTTTCACTTCCGCTGGGACTTCTGATCTGCTTTGGCAGAATGTCCAAGAATCCGGCGATACGTGGAATTGTGTCTGCCTACATATCAGTTATGCGTGGAACCCCGTTAATGCTGCAATTGATGGTTGTGTATTTCGGACCATACTTTATTTTTGGAATCCGTATTTCCATGGGATACAGCCTGATCGCTGTGTTTATTGCATTCAGTATTAACTATGCTGCATATTTTGCGGAGATTTACAGAGGAGGAATCGAATCTATTTCAGCGGGACAGTATGAGGCTGCAAAGATCTTGGGATACAGCAAAGCCCAGACATTTTTCAGGATCATCCTGCCGCAGGTGATCAAGAGAATCCTTCCATCTGTGACAAATGAGGTTATCACACTGGTAAAGGATACGTCACTGGCATTTGTTGTTGCTGTTTCGGAGATGTTTACAATTGCAAAACAGATTGCAAGTGCACAGACGACTATGATGCCTTTTGTGATCGCTGCTGTTTTCTATTTTGTGTTCAATCTTCTTGTTGCGATTGTAATGGATAAGATTGAGAAAAAACTGAATTATTATCGCTGACAGGCGGCTGGGTTATAAAATATTTTTTGACTCTGACATTATTTAATTTAAGAGGAATATTTGCTATGGTATTATTTGAAATGAAAAACATAAAGAAGAGCTTCGGCAGCCTTGAAGTATTAAAAGACATTTCACTTCAGGTAGAGGAGGGTGAGGTTCTTAGTATTATCGGACCTTCCGGTTCCGGTAAATCCACACTTCTCCGCTGTGCCACCGGTCTTGAGACACCGGACAGCGGTGAGATCATCAAGCAGGGGGATGTGGGACTGGTATTTCAGAACTTTAATCTTTTCCCCCATTTTTCCGTACTGAAAAATATCACAGATGCTCCGATCAGAGTGCAGAAGAGAAAGAAAGAAGAGGTTTATGCACAGGCAAGAACTCTGTTAAAGCAGATGGGACTTGCAGACAGAGAGAATGCATATCCGTTTCAGCTTTCCGGCGGCCAGCAGCAGCGTGTCTCTATTGCCAGGGCATTATGTATGAATCCGAAGATCCTGTTTTTTGATGAGCCTACTTCCGCCCTTGATCCGGAGCTTACGAGTGAAATTCTTAAGGTAATCAAAGATCTGGCAGCAGAACACATCACTATGGTGATCGTTACTCATGAGATGACATTTGCAAGAGATATTTCTGATCATATTATTTTTATGGATAAGGGACTGATCGCAGTTGAGGGGAGTCCAAAAGAGGTATTTGAATCAGAACATGCGAGAATGAAAGAATTTCTTGGTAAATTCCATCAGGGATAAGGTTTTTGTGGTTGCTTTTAGAGGAATGATGTTATATAATTTCAACGTACGTGGTTGAGAAAAACGTACGTACAGAAGTGAAATAAAAGGATTAAAAATAATATCCTATAAAAAACAGGAGAGTGAAGATGAGTACAGACAGATATGTAAGTCCTTTATCAGAACGTTATGCCAGCAAAGAAATGCAGTATATTTTTTCCCCGGATATGAAATTCCGCACATGGAGAAGACTCTGGATCGCACTTGCTGAGACAGAGAAAGAGCTTGGCCTTAACATTACACAGGAGCAGATTGATGAACTGAAGGCACATGCAGAGGATATCAATTATGACGTTGCAAAGGAACGTGAACGTCAGGTGCGTCATGATGTTATGTCTCACGTATATGCGTATGGCGTACAGTGCCCGAAAGCAAAAGGAATCATCCATCTGGGAGCAACCTCCTGTTATGTAGGTGATAATACAGACATTATTGTAATGACAGAAGCATTAAAGCTTGTGAAGAAGAAACTGGTCAATGTTATTGCCGAGCTTTCTGCTTTCGCAGATAAATATAAAGATCAGCCTACTCTGGCATTTACACATTTTCAGCCTGCACAGCCTACTACAGTAGGTAAGCGTGCAACACTCTGGACACAGGAATTTCTGCTTGATCTGGAGGATCTGGAGTATGTTCTGGGAACAATGAAGCTTCTGGGATCCAAAGGTACAACCGGAACACAGGCAAGCTTTCTGGAACTGTTTGACGGAGATCAGGAGACTATCGACAAGATTGATCCGATGATCGCAGAGAAGATGGGATTTAAGGAATGCTATCCGGTATCCGGACAGACCTATTCCCGCAAGGTAGATACACGTGTTGCCAATATTCTTGCAGGAATTGCAGCAAGTGCACACAAGATGTCCAATGATATCCGCCTTCTTCAGCATCTGAAGGAAGTAGAAGAACCATTTGAGAAATCTCAGATCGGCTCCTCCGCAATGGCGTATAAGAGAAATCCTATGAGAAGTGAGCGTATTGCTTCCCTTTCCAGATATGTAATGGTAGATGCCCTTAACCCGGCGATCACATCTGCAACTCAGTGGTTTGAGAGAACTCTGGATGACTCTGCAAATAAGCGTCTGAGTATTCCGGAAGGTTTCCTTGCTATTGACGGAATCCTTGACCTCTGTCTTAATGTTGTAGATGGATTGGTTGTTTATCCGAAGGTTATCGAGAAACATATGATGGCAGAGCTTCCGTTCATGGCTACAGAGAATATCATGATGGATGCTGTAAAAGCAGGCGGTGACCGTCAGGAACTTCATGAGCGTATCCGTGAGCTTCCATGGAAGCCGGAAAGACTGTCAAGGTAGAAGGCAAAGATAATAATCTGCTGGAACTGATCGCAGCAGATCCGGCATTCAACCTTTCTCTGGAAGATCTGCAGAGATCCATGGATCCGAAGAAATATATCGGACGTGCCAAAGAGCAGACAGAGAGATTTGTAAATACAGTAGTTCAGCCGATCCTCGATTCCCATAAGGAACTTCTGGGAGTGAAAGCTGAGATCAATGTCTGATCAGTAAATACTTAACATAACGGTTTGGAATATTACAGAATCTGATATAAAGAATAATAAGCGTTGCTGTTTCCTGATGATGTCCGGCAGGTCATTCTGCAAGGTCGGGTAAACAGTAATCGGTAAATACAGGAGGAATTATATAATGGTAAAAGCAGTTGTTGGTGCTAACTGGGGAGATGAAGGTAAAGGTAAGATTACCGATATGCTCGCTGAGAAGGCTGATATTATCGTAAGATTCAGGGTGGTGCAAATGCAGGTCATACAATCGTAAATAACTATGGTAAATTTGCCCTTCATACTCTGCCGTCAGGTGTGTTTTATGATCATACTACAAGTGTGATCGGCAACGGTGTTGCACTGAATATCCCGGTATTTTTCAAAGAGTACAATGAAGTGGTAAGCAGAGGTGTTCCGGCTCCGAAGATCCTTATCTCCGAGAGAGCACAGATGGTTATGCCATACCATATTCTTTTTGACCAGTATGAGGAAGAACGTCTGGGCGGCAAATCTTTCGGATCTACCAAGTCAGGTATTGCTCCGTTCTACTCAGACAAATATGCAAAGATTGGTTTCCAGGTAAGTGAACTTTTTGATGAAGAACATCTGAAAGAAAAACTTGCAAGTGTATGTGCGACAAAGAATGTTCTTCTTGAACATTTATATCACAAACCGCTTCTTAATGTGGATGAATTATTTGCTGAACTTATGGAATATAAGAAAATGGTTGAACCATATGTATGTGACGTATCCCTGTATCTGTGGAACGCATTAAAAGAAGGTAAAGAAGTTCTTCTTGAGGGACAGCTTGGTTCTCTGAAAGACCCGGATCATGGAATTTATCCGATGGTTACATCTTCCTCTACCCTGGCAGGATATGGTGCAGTAGGAGCAGGTCTTCCACCATATGAGATCAAACAGATTGTTACTGTATGCAAGGCATACTCCAGTGCAGTAGGAGCAGGTGCATTTGTTTCTGAAATCTTTGGCGATGAAGCAGATGAACTGAGAAGACGTGGCGGTGACGGCGGTGAATTTGGTGCTACTACAGGCCGTCCAAGACGTATGGGATGGTTTGACTGTGTTGCTTCCAAATACGGATGCCGTCTTCAGGGAGCTACAGATGTTGCTTTCACAGTTCTTGATGTTCTTGGATATCTGGATGAAATTCCGGTCTGCACAGGATATGAGATTGATGGAAAAGTAACAACAGAATTTCCGACAACTACACTGCTTGAGAAAGCAAAACCGGTTCTGGAGACTCTGCGGGATGGAAATGCGACATCCGCGGAATCAAAAAATATGAAGATCTGCCGGAGAACTGCAGAAAGTATGTTGAGTTCGTTGAGAAACATATCGGATTCCCGATTACTATGATCTCCAATGGCCCGGGACGTGACGATATCATCTACAGAAATAAATAATAAGGATAAATTTACCTGTCTGATCGGCAGACGGTAAATAAGACTATACGCCGGGGAATTTCTCCGGCGTGTCTTTTATATAACTGGAGGCTTATGAAAAAAGATAATAATAAGATAAAAAAAATCGGGGCATGGATCGCAATCATAATCCTGCTTCTTGCATGTTGTATGCCGATGATTTTTGCATTCGGGAATGGAGAAGATTCGCAGGTCTATTTTAAAGCCTCGCTTGCAGTGGCGATCATGGTTCCCATCATGGCTTATGCAATATGGATGGTTTATAAATTACTGAACAGGAATAAAAAGGTGGTGGGTTCGGATATGGAGAATATTATTTTTGACGTTGGACAGGTTCTTGTAAAATATGACTGGGAGACCTATCTGGACAGTTTTGGTTTTCCGAAGGAAGAGCGTGATAAAATTGCGGAAGTGGTATTTCAGAGCAATACCTGGAATGAGAGAGACAGAAGCAGCGAGACTGAGCAATATTATGTAGATCAGATGGTAAAAGCTGCACCGGAGTACGAAAAGGATATCCGGGAGGTAATGCGCCGTTCTGACGAGACAATTGAGAAAACAGATTATGCGGAAACCTGGGTGAGATATCTGAAAGATAAAGGATATCATGTTTATATTCTTTCCAATTATGCAACTGACACACTGGAGAGAACGGAGGATAAACTTACGTTTCTTAAATATGTAGACGGAGCAGTGTTCTCCTGTCAGGTGAAGCAGATCAAACCGGAACCGGAAATTTACAAAACCCTGCTCGGACGCTACCATCTTGACCCGGAGAAATCCGTATTTCTGGATGACAGAGCGGAGAACTGTGAGGCAGCCAGAAAACAGGGAATCCATGCAATTCAGTTTAAATCTTTTAAACAGGCAGCAGCAGAACTGGAGAAACTGGGCGTCAATTAAAATTGTTACTGTTCACTCTGTTCTCAGTAACATAGCCAAAATTCATTCTAGTACAGCGTTTCGTAAATAACTATACCAATCGCGTAGGATGCGGATTCGAGTGTGCTGGTATAAAAACGCAGGCGTAGCGGGCTACGCTGAGGCTTTTAGACCTGTGCAATCGGATTCGCAGACAAGTGAGTGGTATAGTTATTTCGAAAATGATGTACTAGATTGCCTGCGGCAATGGAATTTTGGCTTGTATGTCTCGGGATTTTGGCATATTCATGCCAAAACACCTCGCGGGATAGTGGTGTGTGAACAGTAACTTTAAAATTCACTAAAAATAACAAAGAAATATCATTTGTATTTTTAACTGAAAGATGATATAATAATAAAGCTTGTGGAAGGAATATTTTCCATATGTTTCCGCACAGGCATAATACCTATGAAATATTGGAAAAGAGGATTAAAGGAAATGAGCGATAAAACAATCTTAGAGCAGTGGCGTGCCATCGCCTATGACCAGCAGGCAGACCGTAATAAACTTCAGAGATTTTGGGCAAATTATTTTAATATTGAAAAAGGAATTTATGAGCAGCTTCTTAGCAACCCGGATGAGGTAGTAACCGGTACAGTTAAGGAACTGGCTGAGAAATACGGACAGGAAGTTCTGACAATGGTTGGTTTTCTTGATGGAATCAATGACAGTCTGAAGATTCCGAATCCGATTGAGACAATGGATGAGAACACAAAGGTTTCTCTGTGCTTTGATAAAGAACTTCTTTATAAGAACATGGTAGATGCAAGAGCTGACTGGCTGTATGAACTGCCACAGTGGGATGCGATCTTCACACCGGAGAAGAGAAAAGAACTTTATCTTGAGCAGAAGAAATCAGGAACAGTTGTCAAAGCAAAGAAAATCGGACGTAATGATCCTTGTCCTTGCGGAAGCGGCAAGAAATATAAATATTGCTGCGGTAAGAATGCGTAAGCATCCAAATCTGGAATATATTATCGTGCTTGGTGCCCATGTAGAAGGTACCCGGCTTACAAAAGCCCTTCTGGAACGTACCAGGAGGGCTTTACAGTATATGGAAGAGAATCCTGAGACTAAGGCTGTTCTGTCCGGAGGAAAAGGGGACGGGGAATCTATCACAGAAGCTCAGGCAATGTGCAATTATCTTGTGGAACATGGAATTGACAGAGAACGACTGATCCTGGAAGAGAAATCTACCAGCACAACAGAGAATCTGAAGTTCAGTCTGGGAATGATCGGACTGAATCATTCGGTTGGCATTGTCACCAATAATTTTCATGTTTTCCGGGGAACGGCCATAGGAAAGAAATGTGGATGCAGAGAAATTTATCCCATTCCTTCCAGATACCGTTCATGGAGACTTCTGATATATATTCCAAGAGAAATCCTGGCAATCATCAAAGATAAGCTGATGGGAAATATGTGACTGTTATGCGAATCACTATTTGACAGAGAAATATTTTTCCTTAATAACAGAAACCGGCATTTCCTGTCCGGTCCAGATCTGGAAAGCTTTAGCCCCCTGATGAAGAAGCATATACATGCCATTAAAGGTCTGGCATCCGGCTGCTTTAGCCTCTCTGAGCAGTCGGGTTTCCTGTGGCTCATAGACAACATCTGCCACTACAAGCTCAGGACGGAACAGAGATGTATCTTTGATGATGGTATCGTCGATATCCGGAACCATGCCTACAGAGGTTGCATTGATCAGCAGATAACTCTGTGCAATGGAATTTCGCAGTGCAGTATGATCATCATTGTCGAAGAGGCAGACCTGGCAGCCTGTTTTAGCAGAGAGATTCTCAGCGAATTTCTGTGTGCGATTCCAGTATCTGCTGGTGCGGCGGGCAAAAATATGTACGGAAGCCGCACCGTCCAGGGCAGACTGTGCACAGATGGCCATCGAAGCTCCTCCTACTCCCATGACAGTTATATTTTTACCGGTAATATCATGTCCCGCATCACGTACAGATTGCATAAAACCGTACCCGTCTGTATTGTATCCGATTAACTTTCCGTTATCGTTCAGTACAGTATTGACAGCACCGATCAGTTGGGCTTCAGGGGAAAGCTCATCCAATAATTCTACAATTTTATTCTTATTCGGCATGGTAAGGTTGAAACCGCGAATGCCGCAAGTCTTTAATCCTGCAACTGCTGCAGGAAGAGTTTCTTCATTTACATCAAAACATAAATATACATAGTCAAGCCCGAGAAGGCGAAATGATTCATTATGCATCAAAGGGGAAATGCTGTGTGCCACCGGGCTTCCTAAAAGCGCGGTAAGACCTGTGTGTCCGGTAATATTATTCATGTTAAAATCCTCCAGTCTGTTTTGTAGCAGAGACATAAAATACTGTCTGAATTGTGACAGTATAGAAGATGCCCTTCTAAAACATAGAAATTATCTATCATTTTATTCTAACTTCAATTATATGTCAATACATGTTCATTTTGGTTTATATGATAAAAACTGTCGATTTAGTGCGACAAATAATAAGACATAATTTCTCCGTTTTGACAAAATCCGCATACTTTATCACGTATAATGAATCTCACTTACCGAAGTGAAGGAGAAGTCAGAGGCAGTATCAGACGGAGGGAAGGAAATGCATTACGAAATATACATAGATGTAGTTTTTTTCACAAATCTCCTGATAGATTACATATTAATCAGATTTACAGGAATATTATTCCGATGTGGAAGAAGCAGAAAAAGAGCTCTTCTGGGAGCTGCTGTAGGTGCGGTGTTTTCCTGCTGGATCATTTATCTGCAATCTTTTCTGAAGTCTGGGATTTTTCTTCCGGCACTTGTCCTGCTGCATGGTGGCTGTGCTGCAGGAATGCTTGTGATCGGATGTAATCTGAAAAGGGGAAGTCTGCTGCTTAAAGCAATACTTACACTGTATTTTGCCGCATTTCTGTGTGGAGGGTTCTGGGAAGTGATCGTCAGTGATAAGTTGACAGTCAAAATGTTTCTGATCCTTGCAGCAGCAACGTGGTCCGGCATTACAGCGTTGTCATATCTGATGGATTCCATGAGAATACGGACAAAGAATATCTATCCGATAACCATATACTATAAAGGATGTGGATATCCTTTTCATGGATTTTATGATTCCGGAAATCTGCTTATGGATTCTGTAAACGGAAAACCTGTATCTGTAGGGACAGAAAAAGTTTTATCTGAAATATGTTCAGAAGAAACCGTAAGCTGTTTAAAACACCTGAAAGAAAATCCCGGGGAGTCTGGGAAACCGGGAACTGCCGGGCTTCATCCACATTTTACCTTTTTTCACAGTATAGGAAAAGAACAGGGAATGATGCTGGCTGTTACTTTTGAGAGACTCTGCATTCAGACTCCCGCAGAGGTTGTCTGCATAGACAATCCGGTATTTGCATTTTCATTTGAAACATCCGCTTTTGGTAAGGAATACGAGGTACTTTTGAATTCCAGATTACTTTAACGGGAGGGGTTGTGACTATGAGCTGTTATCCATTACAGGTAGTGTCAAGAATGGTGATGAACCGTTCAGGAGAAGTTTTTTATATTGGTGGAAATGATGTGCTGCCGGCACCACTGGAGCCGAAGCGTGAGGCGTTTATACTGCAGAAGCTTGGAACAGGGCAGGAAGAAGAAGCGAAGTCTGTTCTGATCGAACATAATTTAAGGCTTGTGGTGTATATTGCAAAGAAGTTTGATAACACAGGAGTCGGGGTGGAGGATCTGATCTCAATCGGAACGATTGGCTGATCAAGCAATCAATACCTTTAATCCTGATAAAAACATCAGCTTGCCACTTATGCATCCAGATGTATAGAGAATGAGATCCTGATGTATCTTCGCCGCAACAGTAAGACAAAGATGGAAGTGTCCATAGACGAACCGCTGAACGTAGACTGGGATGGAAATGAACTCCTGCTTTCTGATATTCTGGGAACTGATGAGGATGTGATTTCAAGACGTCTGGAAGATGAAGTGGAGATTTCGTTGCTGTCAAAGGCAATTAGAAAGCTTTCACCGCGTGAGCAGACGATCATCCGCCTTAGATTTGGTCTGGGAAAGGAGAATGCTGCAGAGAAAACACAGAAAGAGGTTGCAGACCTTCTGGGAATTTCTCAATCATATATTTCCAGGTTGGAAAAAAGGATCATGAAGAGATTGAAAAAGGAAATTGTGAAATATGAATAGACGTAATTGGGGAATGTAGTATAATGATATAAAGGATAGTAACTATTCAGCAATCCGACTGTAACTGTGAAAGCACTGAACGGTTATGATATAAGCAAACTGTGGGAACTGTTTTGCAGTGGGCGATTCACAGATATCAAGTCGGGGAAAGAAAAAAGGACAGAAGAGAAAAGTGAAGCTAAATAAAATACAGACAGAAAAAAACAAAGATAAAACTCTGAGGCAGGATACAGAAAGCTGCATACTGGCAGATTGTAGTTTATGTCCGAGAAATTGCCATGTAGACAGAACAGCCGGAAAAACCGGATACTGTGGAATGGATCAGAAGGTTAAGATTGCAAGGGCAGCTTTGCATATGTGGGAAGAACCATGTATTTCGGGAACCAGAGGTTCCGGGGCAGTCTTTTTTACAGGATGCAATCTGAGATGCTGTTTCTGCCAGAACCGGGAAATTGCCATTGGTGACAGTGGCCTTGAGATCACTGAGGAAAGACTGGCAGAAATATTCCTGGAACTGCAGGAAAAGGATGCTGCAAATATCAATCTGGTAACCGGAACACATTATATTCCACAGATCATCGCAGCTTTGGACTGTGCAAAGAAGCATGGGCTTAATATTCCGGTTGTCTATAACTGTGGTGGATATGAGAACACAGAGACATTGAAACTTCTGGACGGATATGTGGACATTTATCTTCCGGATTACAAATATGCGGAGAGCGAATTGGCGGTGAAATTTTCACATGCGAATGATTATCCTGAAAGAGCTATGGAAGCAGTTAATGAGATGGTACGACAGACAGGAATGCCACAGTTTGATGCAGAGGGATATATGAAACGTGGGACTATTGTGAGACATCTTATATTGCCGGGGCATACAAGAAATTCAAAAAAGGTTCTGAAACTTTTACATAAGACTTTTGGAAAGCAGATTTATATCAGTATCATGAATCAGTATACGCCGGTTTTTGAGCAGAAAGAATATACAGAACTGAATCGTTGTGTAACCAGAAGAGAATATGAAAAAAGTTCTGGACTATGCATTTGAGCTTGGGATTGAAAATGGATTTTTTCAAGATGGTGAAACTGCCAGAGAGAGTTTTATTCCTGCGTTTGATTATGAAGGTGTGAGAAAAATGCCATAAAATAAAAAACTCCCATAAATGGAAGGAGGCCGGTACTTTCGTACCGGCGCGTATGAAAAAGAAAAATATTTATAAGAAAGATTCATCATCTTTCTAAAGTCCATTATATCCAATAAATATGAATAAAATATGAATACAGTGTAAAAAAATAAAATTTGTTTTACCAAAATATTTTTAGAATTTCTTCCATGTATCCCTTACAAACAATATCAGTAACGGGAAAATCTCAAGACGTCCTGCCAGCATATCAAAAGTAAGGATAAGCTTTGAAAACCAGGAGAACATGCCGAAGTTTCCGGTAGGTCCTACCAGTTCCAGACCAGGTCCGATATTATTAAAGGTTGCCGCAACGCCGTAAAATTCGTGATCAGATTGAAATCGTCAAAGGCAATCAGGAATATGAGGATGAAAAATCAGCATATATACAATGAAGAAAATATTTGTGGAACGAACAACTTCATGTGGGATGGCTTTGCCGTCCATTTTTATTTTCTTTACCGCATTTGGATGCAGAAAAATATGAAGCTCCTTGCGGACTGTTTTGCAGAGAATCAGGATTCTGGATACTTTAATGCCACCGCCTGTACTTCCGGCACATGCACCGATAAACATCAGCAGTACCAGGATTGTCCGCGAAATTTCCGGCCAGGTATTAAAATCTGTTGTTGCATATCCGGTTGTTGTGATAATGGAACCAACCTGGAAAGCTGCCTGCTGAAAAGCTTTGGCTGCACTTCCGAAAATATGGTAAATATTGCAGGTGATGATAAGAATTGCAATACCGATGATTCCGAAATAATACCGCACTTCTTCCATTTTAAAAGCCTGAGCAAATTTTTTTGTGATAATGAAAAAGTAAGCATTAAAGTTAACGCCAAATAAAATCATAAATACAGTAATGACTACCTGCAGATATGTACTGTAACTGGCCATGCTGTCATTTTTAATACCAAATCCTCCGGTACCTGCAGTACCGAAAGCTGTACATATGGAGTCAAACAGTGGCATACCACCGACCAGAAGAAGCAGGATCTGGATCACTGTCATTACGAAATAAATAGAATACAGAATTTTGGCAGTTGACTGTACTTTTGGCGCAAGCTTGCTTACAGATGGTCCGGGACTCTCCGCTTTCATAAGATTCATATGATAACCGCCGGTAAGTGGCAGAAGGGAGAGGATGAAAACCAGAACACCCATTCCGCCGATCCAGTGCGTGAAGCTTCTCCACATCAGCATACAATGAGGAAGTGCTCCACATCGCTGAGAATACTGGCTCCTGTTGTAGTAAAACCCGAAACTGTTTCAAATAATGCATCTACAGGATTTGGAATGCTTCGCTGATCACAAAGGGGATTGCTCCTATGATACTCAGAACGATCCAGCTTAATGCTACAGTCACGAAACCTTCTTTTGTGTAGAAAGCCTTTCTTGTCGGCTTTTTCCTGGTGAGAGGAAGCCCGATGACCAGGCATAAAGCAATCGTGATCAGAAAAGCTACACCGGAAGTTTCCTGATAGATCAGTGCCGTAATTGCGGGCAGAGCCATAAATACAGCTTCAATTTTCAGAATCATTCCGATGATATAGACAATAATGGAATAGTTCATAATTTGGCTCCTTTATTTTTCCAGAATATCTGTGATATCGCGAAGGCCCTTCTGAGAAGTTACTATGATAACGGTATCTCCGACCTGAATGGTATCCTGGCCTCGGGGAATCTTGACCTGACCATTTCGGTTCAGGTAACCTACAAGAAGGTTTTTCTTCAGGTTCAGTTCAGATAATGGAATGCCTGTTACCGGTGAATTTTCGCGGATGGCAAATTCCAGAGCTTCTGCCTGATTATCCAGGATATGATAAAGGGTTTCAATATTGCTGCCGATGCTGTTCTGCATGGCACGTACATACTGCAGGATATAGTCGGCTGTGATATATTTCGGATAAATGACGCTTCCGATATCAAGGTTATCAATGACATCATCAAAGGCAAGGCGGTTTACCTTGGCAACCAGTTTGGCATTGGAAACTGTTTTGGCAAAGAGTGAAAGGAAAACATTTTCCTCATCCATGTTTGTGAGTGATACAAAAGCCTCTGTGCGTGAGAGTCCCTCTTCCATAAGGAGAGAACGATTGGTTCCGTCTCCGTTAATGATAGTTGCCTCCGGAAGCAGATCACTTAAGGTTTCACAGCGGGACTCATTCTGTTCAATGATCTTAACGGAGATGTTCATATCAAGCAGGGCTTTTGTAAGGTAATAGGAAATGGTTCCTCCGCCGACAATAATGGCGTTTTTTACCTGATTGGTTTTCAGGCCGATCTTTTTGAAAAAGGCTGCTGCATTTACCGGGGAAGCAAGAATGGAAACCATATCTCCGTCGTGGATCACCTGATTACCGCCGGGAATAGATACATGATCCCGACTTTCTACTGCGCAGAACAAGACGTCGCATTTCAGGGCTTCCGTAATGCGTGAGATTGTCATGCCATCCAGATTAAATTCAGGAAGCACTTTAAATTTCAGCATTTCCACACGACCACGTGCGAAAGTATCGATCTTGATAGCTGAAGGGAAGCGTAAGAGACGGGAAATTTCCTGTGCAGCTGCAAGCTCCGGGTTAATGATCATAGTAACACCCAGACGCTTCTTGATGAAGCTGATCTCTTTGGCATAGATAGGATTGCGGACACGGGCAATCGTCTGGCAATGGCCGGTTTTCTGTGCGATCAGGCAGCAGAGGAGATTCATTTCATCAGAACCGGTTACGGCAATCAGGATATCTGCATTCTCAATACCTGCTTCCACCAGCGTGTTGATACTTGCACCGTTTCCCACGATACCCATGGCATCAATGTCATCCTGAAGGGAAGTGATCACATTAGAAGAAACGTCTATAAGAGTAATGTCGGATTCTTCTTCCTGAAGCTGTTCTGCCAGGTACGTCCAACTTTACCGCACCCAACAATAATTATCTGCATAATTCCTCCAATAAGGGGCTGTCACATAATATCTATGTGAGACAGCCCCTTTTATATCATATTTTTGTTTGTAATTGCTCAATATTTTTGGCAATTACTTTTGTGGCTATTAAGCTAAGAATACTATAGCACCACCAGATATATTTGTAAAGCAAATATGAAATTTCTGTGATTTTTAAGATGGAGCGTATTACTGTTCATTCCGTTCTCAGTAACACGCTTCGCGATGCTAATCGCATAAATTCGCGCAGTATGTCGCAGGTTTTGGCTGCGTACGTTATTTATTGCTGTTGCATGATGCAGTGCAGGGATTATCAAATCCCGGGGTAAAAGCATAGAAATTTTTGGCATCAAGTTCTTCCTGAATGGACTGAAGAGCTTCCCCAAATCTCTGGAAATGAACAACTTCTCTGGCACGCAGGAATTTGATAGGATCCGCAATCTCAGGTATATTTCGGACTACTCTGAGAATATTGTCATAAGTAGAACGGGCTTTCTGCTCTGCAGCAAGATCCTCGAACAGATCAGTGATCGGATCACCTTTACTCTGAAATTCACATGCATTAAATGGTATGCCACCTGCTGCCTGTGGCCAGACTCCCACTGTGTGATCGATATAATACGGTCCAAATCCGGATTTCTCAATTTCCTCCATGGAAAGGTCCCGGGTAAGCTGATGTACAATAGTGGATACCATTTCCAGATGACTGAGTTCTTCTGTTCCTATGTCGTTGAGCAAAGCAGAAGTCGTCCGGTTCGGCATGGTAAAACGCTGGGAAAGATAACGCAGGGAAGCGCCGATCTCACCGTCCGGGCCACCGGAGTGCAGTACCCTATAATAGTTCCGCAACCCTAGTGTTTATGCGGGTTTGCGGGATTTTCAATTCAGGAAATAATGATGTCAAAAGACATTTTTCCGGATTCCTTATCATATATGATCTGTTCCACAACACTTCTGATCAGATTTCCTTTTTCTTCGTAACCTACGTCTGGATTCTTCAGGACATCCGCAACAGAACGGATCTCTTTCAGGATTTCTTCTGCGTCAGGCTGCTCTGCCTGCTCTTCCTGCAATAGCTGTGAAAGGGCAGCAGTCAATTCTAATCGGTCTGATACCAGACGGTCCTTATTATTCTTGTATTCCGCCAGAGTATCTACTCCTGCCTCATAAGCCTCTTTGATTCTGCCTTCTCTCATGGCGAGCTTACTGATCTCTCTTTGCAACTGATCAATCTGCAGTGAATGATCAGTCTTTTTCTTTTTACATACATATGTAAATTCTGCTCCATCTAAGATCTGATCAAAATAACTTATCACAGCTTCTTCGGCCTTTTTGACTGATAAAGCAACAGAAGTCTTATGAAATCCCTTTGCGTACTTCCAGCACTGGAAATAAGGACACTTATTATTACCGGTGTAAGAAAGTGTGGCTCCGCAGACAGAGCACTTCAAAAGACCGGATAGCCAGTGCTTGCAGGCAGAGACATTCCGCGCCTTGACCGGACGTTTCCGGGAAGTGATCAGCTTCTGACGTTTTTCGTACCGTTCCCTGGAAAGACGTACCTCATGGTTTCCTTCAAATTCCACTCCGTTCCAGACAACAGTTCCGCAATAGAAGGGATTTCCAAGAATCCGGTCAACGCTGCGCCGCTCGAAGAGTTTTCCGCGTTTTGTACGGTATCCGAGATCATTGCAACGCCTGGCAATAGCTGTCTCATCTAAGTTCTGATTATCATACAGGTCCATGATATAAGAGACAATGGCATATTCAGCTTCATTAATGATATAAGGTTTTCCATGTCCAACTGCAGTATAGCCAAGGCAGGGAGACGTCTGATAGCCTTTTTGCAGGGCTTTTTCTTTCATGCCACGCAAGACCTCGCCCGACAATCGAATGGAATAGTATCATCCATCCATTCATGATGCGCTCGATCAGGCTGCCGAAAGGTCCCTCAATCAGTGGTTCAGATACACTGATCACGTCTACATTATCCTTCTTGAGCATACTCTTGTATACGATAGACTCTTCCTGGTTACGGGCGAAACGACTGAATTTCCATACCAGGATTACATCAATAGGATGAGATGGCTGCTTCGCCAGGGCAATCATCTTCTGAAACTCCGGACGCTTCTGCGCATGACGGCCGGAAACACTTTCAGTAAAGATAAAGTCCCCGGAAACAATCATGTCATTCTTCTGAGCATAATCCAGCAAAAGGCGTTTCTGCGCATCAGGAGATAACTCTGTTTGGTCCTCTGTCGAGACGCGGATGTAAAGACATGCCACTTTACTGCTCATAAATATCACCTCGGTTTTATAAAATATGTAATTTTAACATAATATATAGCAAGAATTCTCCTTCCTCTATAGGTGGGAGATGAATTGCAAAAAAAACAGAAAAGAACGCTTGTTCTGCAATGCGATTCATGGTATAATAGAATCAGTCGATAAGGTAAAAGGTAAAAGGTAAAAGATCAAAAAAGGACTGTTTTTATGGAAAAAATAGATCACAATGCACATTCAGTATATTTGATGTATTATCATCTGATCATGGTGGTAAAATATCGAAGAAAAGTTATCAATGACCCAATTTCAGAAAGAGCAAAAGAAATATGGGAATATATTGCACCCCGATATGGAATTGTTTTGGAGGAATGGAATCATGATATTGACCATGTGCATGTAATGTTTCGTGCACAGCCTAAAACGGAACTCAGTAAATTTATCAATGCATATAAAAGTGCCAGCAGCAGGCTGCTGAAAAAAGAGTATCCGGAAATCCGGGAAAAACTTTGGAAAGAAGCATTCTGGAGTCAGAGTTTCTGTCTTTTGACGGCAGGAGGCGCACCGGTTGAAGTGATCCGTCAATACATCGAAACCCAGGGAGAGAAAATGCATTGAACATAGCATATCGTTTCCGGATCTATCCAACAGAAGAACAGAAGATACTTCTGGGAAAAACATTTGGCTGTTGCCGTTTTCTGTATAACCAGATGCTTAATGACAAGATCCGGGAGTATAAAAAGACGAAAAAACTGTTAAAAAATACACCAGCCATGTATAAAAAGGAGTATTCATTTCTGAAAGAAGTAGATTCGCTGGCACTGGCAAATGTTCAGCTTCATTTGGAGAAAGCATATAAGAATTTTTTCCGTGATCCCAAGGTTGGATTTCCACGTTTCAAGTCAAAACATCACTCCAAAAACAGCTACACAACAAATGTAGTCAACGGAAATATTCTGGTAGAAGATAAGCGGATCCGGCTTCCCAAATTAAAATGGATCTCCATGAAAAAACACAGGGAGCCTGCAGAAAACTGCTGTCTGAAATCAGTGACAGTCAGTATGGAGCCGTCCGGAAAGTATTTTGCAAGTCTGCTGTATGAAGGATACAGCTGCGAAAACCAAGCAGCAGATGAAGATTACAGCAATGCCAAAATACTGGGGATTGATTATGCGATGCAGGGGATGGCAGTGTTTTCAGAAGAGATTGAGCTTGAAAAAGCAGGATTTTTCAGAAGAAATGAAAAAAGGCTGGCAAGGGAGCAGCGTAAACTGTCAAGATGTGTAAAAGAAAGCCGCAATTATGTGCGGCAGAAAAAGAAAGTTGCCAGGTGCCATGAAAAAATACGAAACCAGAGAAGAAGATTATCTGCATAAACTGAGCCGCAGGATCACAGACCAGTACGATATAGTCGCGGTAGAAGATATTGATATGAGAGCGATGGGCCAATGCCTGCGTTTTGGAAAAAGTGTACAGGATAATGGATACGGGATGTTTCGGAATATGCTGGATTATAAGCTTGCCTGGAAGGGAAAGGAATTAATAAAGATAGACCGCTTTTTCCCTTCAAGCAAAAAATGCAGTAAATGCGGAAAGATAAAAAAAGAGCTGGGATTATCCGAAAGAGTATACCGCTGCACGTGTGGAAATGAGATGGACAGAGATCGAAATGCAGCGATCAATATCCGTGAAGAGGCAAGAAGGATGCTGGCAGTATAAACTGTCCATATCCGGACAATAAGTAAGAAAATACGCCCGTGTCCGGGCAAAAAGAATCGCGGGGCACGCGAGGATAGCTTGTAGATACTTGGCTCAGTAGAGTCATTGAGCAAGAAGCCCCCACTTCAAAATCTGGGATTTAAGTGGTGGGAGCATGTCACGTACAAAAATAACAGCCACACAAATGTTCTGATTGTGCAACTGCTCCGAAGATGATACAATATCTTTGCCAAAGTACGGAATCTCTTCGGAGATTCTTGAGCCGTCCCTGCTACCAACAGGGGCGGTTTTTATTATAATAATTCAGAGATCACAATTGATAAATCGGGATATATACATACTGGAATTTCATCGTCGAAAGAATACAATCCGGTACCCGATTCATTTTCAAAATCGTAGACATTTACGATACCTTTCAGGGGATTTATAATCCAATATTCTCTGACTCCGGCCATCCGGTATTTAAATAATTTTATTCCGTAATCTTTACTCTGGGTAGCAGGAGAAACAACCTCAATTACCCAGTCAGGTGCACCATGACAACCTTTTTCATCTACTTTGTCCGGTGAGCAGACAACTGTTAAGTCTGGTTCGACATAGTTCTTGTTATCTTCATTCAGGAACACTGCAAATGGAGAAACATATGGTTTACAGGATCCGCTTTTACTTTTAATGTAATTGCGGATAGTAGCATACAGTTCACCGACGATTACCTGATGCCTGGTATTAGGTGGTGCCATCATATAGATCTGTCCATCAATCAGCTCTGCACGTTCACCATCCGGAAGAGCGTAGATGTCATCTATTGTATAAATCCGTTCTTTGGGTAATGGCATAATGAAAACTCCTTTCTCCAATCCATTGAGACAGTTACTTACTATAATTTCTTTAAGTTTTTACGAGGACCTTTTTCAAGTAAAATTTTATATGGTTCAGGCATTTCATAGTTTCCCCAACGTGTGTACAAAACCTCTTTGAGCAAAACTGGATGTAAATATCTCTGAACAACTTCTATTATTTGCTCTGAGAAATTTTTTAAATCAGATATATCTGAAATTGGCATACGAATTTCATTTTTATTTATATCCGGAAGAATCAATAATTTTTGCGTTCCGGATAACGAAATACGGCAAATCCATTTTCTTACATTTTTCTCATACAAAACAGCAGTATAGGATCCTGTATGCTTAAGGCTGATTTTATTCACGTCAATGGTATTCTTCAGGACATCTTTGATTTCAGAAAGAATATCCCAATGTTCGTTTGTTTGTATATTGGGAGCTGATACATTTGAACTGGTAACAGTAGTGTTAAGAGCTGCCTGGATTTTATCAGTCAACAATTCATTTATGTAATCGGTTAGTGCTTTTTCTACAATAGGTCGAAACTTTTCTATCACAGACTGCGTTTTTGCACCTTTATATACTGGCTGAAGAAAAAGCTTGATAAAATCATCAGTCGGATTTTTAAACTGATTTTCGATAAAATTTTTAAATAAACTATTGTATTTCAATAATGAAGCAGAGTCCATAATTTCAGAGATATTAAGATTTGTTTTTTAAATTTATTCAACTGAGAAATTTTCTGCATCTTTGATATTAAGAAGATTGATATCTAGGAAAGGCTCTTA
>ENA-OQBT01000433-OQBT01000433.1-human-gut-metagenome-genome-assembly--contig:-NODE-433-length-26295-cov-5.016891_pt1 | contig 26295 bp, 33 predicted proteins | sample MGYA00242749_ERZ504557 | MGnify/ENA primary metagenome ERZ504557 (study PRJEB26092, sample SAMD00036243) | human gut metagenome | host: Homo sapiens | study: EMG produced TPA metagenomics assembly of... | reverse complement strand
TTACATAATGGTTGGTGGAATGTTCAATTTATTTCATTCGCATGCTGTCAATTTTTTCTTCAGTTGGTGTGACACGTAAGGTTTTTTGTCCCGTATAAGTCACAAATCCAGGCTTACCTGCTGTTGGTTTGTTGAGTTTCTTAACATCAATCATATCTACTTGAACCAAGTTTGATAGACGAGCCTTAGAGTAGTAGGCAGCTAGTTCTGCCGCATCAGTCTTGACCTCATCGGTTGGGTTAAGATTGTCCTTGATGACCACGTGACTACCTGGAATATCCTTGGCGTGGAACCAGAGCTCACCTTTTTTAGCTATCTTGAAGGTCAACTCCTCGTTTTGTAGGTTATTACGACCAACCATGATAATGGTCTTGCCATCAGAAGCTAGATAACGTTCAGGTTTCTTGCGTTTCTGACGTTTGTCAGTTGAACGACGCCTCATAAAGCCAGCTTGTACAAGCTCCTCACGAATGTCTTCGATCTCATCCATGTTAGCTTGAGAAAGACTGAACTCGACACTCTCCAAATAGTTAATGGTTTGCTTGGTTTCTTCAATTAAACCAGTTAAGTGCTTAACAGCTTCCTTGAGTTTCTGGTATTTCTTGAAGTAACGCTGAGCATTCTGGTTAGGCGTTAGAGCCACATTTAGAGGAATGGTAATCTTTTCGCCAGTATAGTAGTTGTCTAGTTCTACACTATCCTTGTCATTTGGCACCATGCTCAGAAAGGTTGTTAAAAGTTCACCTTTTTGACGGAACTCCTCAGCATTTTCAGTAGCAGCAAGCTCTTTTTCTTGTTTAACAAGTTTCTTCTTGTTTTTTTCCAGTTCATTTTGCACACGATGGATCAAATCACTAGCCTGTTGAGCCACACGGTCACGCGCCGCCTTGTCCAAGTAGTAGTAGTCCAAAAGCTCTGACAAGGTCTCAAACTCAGGTTGGTCCTGACTATCTGAGAATCTTACAGCTGAAAATGCCTTAGTCGTAAGATTAGGTTCGACCTCACGATTAAAGAAGTCACGAAAATTCTTGAGTTTATCAGTCTCTAATAAAGCTGATAATTCATTAGCCGTATCACGCCCCAACCCTTGGAAGAGTTTTTGAAGGTTTTTAGCTGACAAATCCTCCGTCTGTAAGAGTTCAAAGAGATTTTCGTCTGAAATATCGAAAGGATTCCTAGCATCTGTCTTTGGCGGAGCAATGTAGGTAGAGCCAGGCAAAATAGTTCGGTAACTATTTTGCGAGAAACCAACGTGCTTGATAGACTCTATGATTTTGTTCTCGTTCTTGTCAATAAGGATAATGTTGGAGTGTTTCCCCATGATTTCCATAACAAGAGTAACCTTAACACTGTCACCGATTTCGTTTTTGTTAGACACGGAAATCTCAAGAACACGGTCATTTTCCAGCTGCTGGATATCCTCAATAACAGCTCCCTGAAGGTATTTACGCATAATCATGGTATAGGTGTTTGGATTCTGAGGATTTGGCAACTCTGCCTTGGTTGTCTGGATACGCCCAAAGACAGGGTGAGCCGAAAGCAAAAGCTTGTAATTCTGACGATTGTTACGAATGGTCAACACCAATTCACGCTCAAAAGGCTGATTAACCTTCTGGATACGCCCGTAAAGCACCTGCTCACGTAACTCGGCCGTCATATGATGAAGAAAAAAGCCGTCAAAAGACATGATGCACTTCCTTTCTTGTTAGTGGTAATGGTTGTTATTTTAATTGTGATAATATATAAAATGCTTAACTATTATAGCATAAATCCGGTAGAAATGTTTGGGGAGGGTCGAGAATCTAAACTGATTATTTTAATCTATTATAAATTATCATAAAAAATGGTATGACATAAGTAGCTAAAACATATCAAAATTCTTCAAATATTCTTTTGAATTATATTCTAGGGTAGTGTAAAATAAGTTGTGTAAACACAAAATTATTGATAGTATCCGATGATTTTAAGATATAGAGTAGTTAGAAATGAATTTAGTATGGTGGTTTAAAGTGGAAAAAGGAACGATTATATTTCAGCGTGATGAGTTTGATAATTATTATAGAAGTGTATTAAATGGTGGTAAATATGTTGATCCTGATTGTAGAGAGGACATTGATACACCCTACTATAATTTTTTAACGGAATTTCTAAGAAAAAGAGAGAGTGAAAGTAATTATAAAAATAAATATTCTTTTATTCCCCCTAAACTTGCTAAACTAACTAGTGACAGTGAGAAAAAGATAAAAGATAATGATAAATATAAAATTGTTGTGAAGCAAAATGACGAATTGCTGTTCAGACTTACTTCAGATCAATTTGGTTTTTCGGGAGATGAATATGTATATCAGCAATCCTATGGTCATCTCAAGTATCCTTTAGCTAGAATTAATTATTTATCTAAAAATGAATCTATTGATGAGAGAAAGAGGATTTTAAATAAACTAATTAATTATGTGAAAAATACAAGAACGCTTGGTGGATCTTTTATCTGGCCTACGCCTAAGAAAAGTGAAGGTTTTCGAAATAGCAAATATAATATGAGTCGTGGTGTAGGTTCTTATATAGAAGATCGAGTAGATTTAACTCTTTTAGAGATTAAACATGCACTAGATGGGGAATATCATAAATCTCAACATAAAGATGATATCCTATATGCTCTTTATATTAAAAACACAGATGGTATACGAACATGGTTGGACCATTTTGAGACATTTGAGAAATTTGTTGATTATTTTATGTTTAATAATTTTATTGAAAATGGAATGCCAATTAACATCTTGACAGGTAAGGCTATTTGTGAAGAAGAAGTAAAAAAATATAAAAATAAAACATGTCAGATCAAGAATCTCAAATTAAGTGAACTGTTAGAGATGATTGAGAGATTAGAAAACATGATAATTAATAGAACATGTCTGATGGAAGAACATATAAAGGATTATATAGTAAAGAGATATAATATGGATTGAGCTCCCTTTATCTATAACAGGTAGTGTAAAATAAGTTGTGTAAATACAAAAATAATTGACAGTATCTTGTTGGTTGAAAAGTCTTTACAAATTTGGTAAAATTCCTATAGAAATGATGATAATGGAACGTCGTGGAATATCAACATGACGTTTTAACGCAACGGGGAAAACTCTTGCGTTTTTTGTTTTGAAAGTCTGTTATAGTTAAATAGACAAAATGTCTTTAATAAAGAGTGCCCCTAACCCAAGATTAATGTGTGATGATAGTTATGGTAAAAAATAAATTAAGCTAGGAAGTTAAGAATATGGAAATCAAAAATCACTTTGGTGTATACGGAGTCTGCCTTCAAGAAGGGAAATTGCTATGCATTGAGAAAACGAGAGGACCTTATCAGAATCGTTTTGATTTACCGGGTGGTGGTCAAGAACTAGGTGAGGGACTGACAGAAACCCTCGAAAGAGAGGTTCTGGAAGAGACGGGCTATACGCTTAGCCGTTATTCAAATCCTAGGATTTATGATGTAATGGTTCAAGAAGGTGGGCAAGACTTCGCAGTACATCACATCATGGCCTTTTATGATATCGTACTCGATTTGAGCGCTCTCAAAAATCCCTTCCTCAAGAGGTTCTTGATGGAAGCAATGATTCAGCAAATGCAATTTGGATTCCTTTCGAGCAGATTACCGAAAAAATGCCTCACCCTTAGTGTTGAAGGTGAAGGCAGAGTTAGTTGGATTTCCAGAATTAGAACTGACAAGCTATATAAATTGGAAGACAAAAGAAGGATAACAAATGAAACCTCAAGAAATGTGGAATACCTATAAGCAAATTAACCCCTCGATCGGAGATGAAATCGATGCTTGGGCTTTTGGAGTAGAAGCCGATCTCTTGGCAGATTTGGAAGATAAAGACCTTACAAAGTGTTTAACCGTGTTTGTGATAGCTTTGAGAGCTATTCTAAGGGTTGCAGTGAAGCATAGCTAATGAAGCGCTTGGGTTATCTGAGCGCTTTTAAAAACTTGAAAAAACTTGATATAAAACGCCCTAATTGTTGGGAAATGTTGGTATAAAACACCACTATATTATTGGAAAATATGGGAATGGAACCATAAATGTTAGAAAATACTAGAATATAAAAGTATATAGTGGCGCGTGGTGTAAGAATGTTGAGAAATGTTGCTATAAAACACCCCGATAACGTCCATAGAGCGCCCTAAACAAAGAATAGTCCGGATAATACTCGGGCTATTTTTAAATGCACCCCCGCCCCCATATCGAGCTAAGGAGAGCCACGACAAGGTGTTCTCTTACATCACGCGCAATTTTGAGGGTTTTTAATAGGGTGTCTATACCAATTTATCCTAAGATTTTCGCTATAATAGAATTACTTAAAAAAGCACGTATTTTTCTGTATCAATTATGAATAGCATAGGAAAGGAGAATAATATAATACTAACCTATGATGAATTTAAAGAGGCTATGGACAACGGTTTTATTAAAGGTGATACTGTCCAGATTGTCCGAAAGAATGGTAAGATCCATGACTACGTTTTAGACGGTGAACGAGTTGAGCCACACGAAATATTGAGCTTAGAAAAGGTATCGGATATAATAAAAGAACTAGGCGGAGACAACTAAAAAAGCACCTTACTGGTGCTAATCTCTTGCCTGCTGAACTCGTAAATTGATTGATACCTAACGGGTATTTTTTTGCTTACCTTTTTGCTAACTTTTGGGGTAAGCAAATAGCAACTTATGGAGTATGAATTACTAGAATAGCTCATAAAATAGCTTTGTTATCACTCTAATAAAACCTATGAAAAAGGGGTTGATATTCTAATGAATAATATTAGAAAGCTATGTAATGCGACTAATTTGAAATACCTAGCTATGTACTTATGTTTTTTGGATTACATCCATCAGATGTTTGAGGGTATGGGAATGCCACTATGGTTAACTATGTTAGGGCGTTTGGTTTTTCCTATCTTCCTTTTTCTAGCAGCTGATAGTTTCCATTATACTCATGATCGATTGGCCTACCTCAGACGTCTCCTCTACATGAGTTGGTTCATGACCATTGGCAACGCCATCATTGGTAATGTCTTTCATAATGGTAATGTTGGTTTGATGAACAATGCTTTTTCAACCTTCTTTATTACTGGGATTTTTATTTGCTCTTGGGATTTGTTGACTAAGGGGCTTCGCGATAAATCATACAAGGAGTTGATTCAAGGGTTTGGTGTTTTTCTCTTGCCAATTCTTTCATCTATTCCAGTTGTAGTCCTGGCAGGTATAAATGAAATACCACATGCAAACCCACTTGTTGTGCAAATTGTTGCCTCTATCTTGTCACTTGTGCCAAGTATTATCATGGTTGAAGGTGGCTTTGTGATGGTTATTCTTGGTTTGCTATTCTATATTTTCCGTACCAATCGCATGGCTCAAATCATTGTCTTAGCTGTTATTTCAGTGATTGCTTATCTCTTTGATCCGACAACTGTGCAGTAGATGATGATCTTCGCTGTGATTCCTATGTATTTCTACAACGGTGAGCGTGGTAGTGGCAATAAGAATTTCTCCTACATATTCTATCCAGCCCATATTTATCTCTTGTGGATTTTAGCAAGTTTTTTTCAGATAAGAAGACAAAGGAAGTCCTTATACTGTCTTTTTTCGTGCTCAAAGTCCAATTTTTATAATTTGTTTCCTGCTTCTAAAACTGCTATAATTTAAGGAGTAATAGAATCTTGTGATAACTAAATTGGAGGTATATCATGACAAAAGTAGCAGTAGTATTTGCGGACGGATTTGAAGAAATCGAAGCCTTGAGCCCAGTGGATGTCTTCCGCCGAGCTGGATTTGACTGTAGCATGTTAGGACTTGAAAGTGCATCAGTGACAGGCTCTCATGGGATTCAAGTCACTATGGATGGCGTATTTGATGGTAATCTAGATGAATATGATTTGGTGGTTCTCCCTGGCGGCATGCCTGGCTCAACTAAACTACGTGATCACCAAGACTTGATTGCCTCTCTTCAAGAAGTTGCTAAAGCTGGAAAATATGTTGCTGCCATTTGTGCGGCACCAATTGTTCTCGAACGTGCTGGTCTTCTTGAAGGTCGCAAATTCACATGTTTCCCTGGTGTTGAAGAACAAATTGCATCTGGTGACCATCAAACTGACTTAGTGGTCGTGGATGACAATATTGTGACTAGCCGTGGTGCCGGAACAGCATTAGCGTTTGCTTATGCATTGGTTGATTTGTTGGGCGGTGATGGTCAGCAGTTGGCTCATACTATGGTCTATGACAGACTGTTTCAATAAGATTGATAAATAGATCATGTATCAAACAGAGGGCCTAGTTATAGGCTGGAGAGACCTTAGCTTAAATTTATAAGCTTTGGTTTTTTCTTTTCTTCTTTGACATCCGTCTTGAAAACGGTTATAATAATCACAAAATAACCTTTAAATGAGTCCAGAGAGGCTTGAAAGGTCGGACAGAGTGAAACAGCAGGTTCTCCTGTGATTTTTTGTGCGACCTTGCCATATGGTGAGGTTTTTTTGATGACATTTTGCAGTATAGAAAGGGTTGTCATGATTTTAATTGAAGATTTAACCGTTGTGAGTCAGCGTGAGATTGCACCTCGTATATTTGAGATGGTGCTTAAGGGGAGATGGTTGCGGATATGCAGCTTGGTCAGTTTGTCCACCTCAAAGTGCCAGACCCAAGCAAGCTCCTTCGTCGTCCGATTTCCATCTCAGAGATTGACTACAATAAAAAAGAGGCAACCATTGTCTATCGTGTGGAGCGTGAGGGAACAGCTATCCTTTCAAAGATGGTAGCTGGTCAAACTATTGATACCATGGGCCCTCAAGGAAATGGTTTTGATATTTCCATTATTGAGGCTGGGCAGAAAGCTCTCCTTGTTGGTGGTGGTATTGGCGTGCCACCTTTGGTTGAGACGGCTAAGCAGTTGAAGGCTAAGGGAGTGGAAGTTGTATCAGTAATTGGTTTCGCCAATAAGAATGCCGTTATTTTGGAGGATAAACTCAGGGCTTGTGGTGATGTTTATGTGACGACTGACGACGGTTCATACGGTATCAAGGGTTACGTTTCGACAGTCATTGATAACTTTGACTGGACACCAGATGCCGTTTACAGTTGTGGAGCTCCAGGTATGCTCAAATATGTTGATAGCAAGTTTGAAAATCATCCTCACGCCTATGTTTCTATGGAAGCCCGTATGGCTTGTGGAATGGGGGCGTGCTATGCCTGTGTAGTTCACGTTAAAGGAGAAACGGATGCTAAAAATCTTCGTGTTTGCGAGGAGGGACCAGTCTTTCCTACCGGAAAAGTCATCGTCTAGGAGGTAACCATATCAGAGATGAAATCAGAAAATCGTTTAGCTATTAGTCTTCCAGGGCTCGATTTGAAAAATCCCATTATCCCAGCTTCTGGTTGCTTTGGTTTTGGTCAAGAGTATGCCAAGTACTATGATTTGGACAAACTAGGGTCGATCATGATTAAGGCAACAACTGCAACCCACGTTTTGGGAATCCAACACCCCGTGTAGCAGAGACACCATCAGGTATGCTTAATGCCATTGGACTGCAAAATCCGGGTGTTGATGCTGTCTTGTCTGAAAAACTCCCATGGTTACAGGAACATTATCCTGAGTTGCCAATCATTGCGAATGTGGCTGGATTTTCTAACGAAGAATATGCAGAAGTCTCTCACAAGATTTCCAAAGCTAGTAACGTCAAGGCAATCGAGCTTAACATCTCCTGTCCAAACGTGGACCATGGCAATAACGGTCTTCTCATAGGACAAGTACCAGAACTTGCCTATTCAGCCGTAAAAGCCAGTGTTTCTCACTCTGATGTGCCCGTCTATGTCAAACTGACACCAAGCGTGGCTGACATTACAAGTGTTGCCAAGGCAGTCGAAGATGCCGGTGCGACAGGTTTCACCATGATTAACACCTTGGTTGGTACACGCTATGATTTGGCGACTCGCAAACCAATCATTGCCAATGGTCAAGGTGGTATGTCAGGACCAGCTGTCTTCCCAGTAGCCCTTAACTCATCCGCCAAGTCGCTCTTGCATCAGACCTTCCAATCATCGGTATGGGTGGCGTTGACAGTGCCGAAGCGGCTATCGAAATGTTCATCGCTGGTGCCTCAGCCATCGGTGTCGGAACAGCAAACTTCGCAGATCCCTATGCCTGCCCTAAAATCATTGATCGTCTCCCTGAAGTCATGGACAAGTATGGCATCACAACTCTTGAGGACTTGCGTGAGGAAGTTCGAACAGACTTGTTGGGGAAATAAGGAAAGCAATCTCTTTACAATAAATAAAAATCGAAGTCCTATCGTTAGGGCTTCATTTTTTAGATAAGACATTAGAATATATTGATGATTAGAATTGTGGTGATATAATATATGTCATAAAATACTCTGAGGTAGCTTATGAGCGATTTATATAGTCAAAGGTCCAATTATTACCTGTCCTTATCTGAACAAAGAATTATCATTAAAAATGATAATAAAGAGATTGTCAAAGAAGTGTCCATTTCACTCGTTGATAATGTATTACTTTTTGGTAATGCACAACTGACCACCCAACTCATCAAAGCCTTGTCAAAGAACAAGGTGAATGTTTACTATTTCTCAAATGTTGGTCAATTTATTTCTAGTATTGAAACCCACAGGCAGGACGAATTCCAAAAGCAAGAGTTGCAAGCAAAGGCTTATTTTGAAGAGGATTTCCGTTTAGAGGTTGCGAGGAGTATTGCTACGACCAAGGTGAGGCACCAAATTGCCTTACTTAGAGAGTTTGATACGGATGGTCTACTAGATACCTCAGATTATTCTAGGTTTGAAGATAGTGTCAATGATATTCAGAGAGCTTATTCCATTACAGAAATTATGGGTTACGAAGGTCGCCTTGCGAAATCCTATTTTTACTATCTGAATTTACTCGTTCCTGATGACTTTCATTTTAATGGTAGGAGTAGACGGCCTGCGGAGGATTGTTTTAACAGTGCCCTCAATTTTGGCTATAGTATCTTATATTCTTGCTTAATGGGGCTGATTAAGAAAAACGGGCTAAGCTTGGGATTTGGGGTAATTCACAAGCATCATCAGCATCATGCGACCTTGGCCAGTGATTTAATGGAAGAATGGAGACCTATCATCGTTGATAATACGCTTATGGAGTTGATACGAAATGGTAAACTTCTTTTAAGTCATTTTGAAAATAAGGATCAAGACTTCATACTCACCGATGAAGGCAGAGAAATCTTTGCATGGGCTTTACGTTCAAGAATATTAGAAGTCCATCGGTATATTGAGTTAGACAAAAAACGCTATTCTTTTCTTTATACAGCAGATAGGCAAATCAAGAGTTTGATTAGGGCTTTTAGAGAACTTGACCCTATCTCTATGAGACAAGTTACACAGGAGGGCATTAATGGGACTTTACTTTAACCTCAGCGAAGAAGAGCGTGAGTTTGCCAAACAAAAAACCATGTTTTGTCTGATTATTTATGATATCCGAAGTAACAAACGTAGACTTAAACTCTCGAAATTACTTGAGGGTTATGGCGTGAGGGTGCAAAAATCCTGTTTCGAGGTCAACCTGTCAAGAAATGATTATCAGTCTCTCCTTAAGGATATCGAGGACTTCTACAAGGCTGATGAAGAAGACAGCATAATAGTGTATGTGACAACCAAAGAAGAGGTGACTAGTTTTAGCCCCTACCATAGTGCTGAAAAATTAGATGACATTCTCTTCTTCTAAGCCTTTATAGACCTTTAATCATATGGTACACTATAGATAGTGTTTCCAGTAGGTCCTACATCTTGTGCCTCTAGCAACTGCCTAGAGCACAAGATATGGGGATATAAACCTAATTACCTCGAGAGGGGACGGAAACGCTTTCTAGCTCGCTATAATTACCCATTCCTAGAAAGATATAAACCTAATTACCTCGAGAGGGGACTTTTTTGAAAATTTTGAAAACAGTATTGATACCGCTTCCAGAAAGTGTTAGACTAAAAGCATATTAAGGGCGCCCCAATGAGTTGAAAAGTACTTTCAGCTTTTGGGTTTTTTTCATACAAAGATGAAGGAGTCGAATGAAAAAATTAGTATTTACTTTTAAAAGGATCGACCATCCTGCACAAGATTTGGCTGTTAAATTTCATGGCTTCTTGATGGAGCAGTTGGATAGTGACTATGTTGATTATCTGCATCAGCAGCAAACAAATCCCTATGCGACCAAGGTAATCCAAGGGAAAGAAAACACGCAGTGGGTTGTACATCTGCTCACAGACGACATCGAGGATAAGGTTTTTATGACCTTATTACAGATTAAAGAGGTGTCCTTAAACGATCTGCCTAAACTCAGTGTCGAAAAAGTTGAGATTCAGGAGTTGGGGACAGATAAACTGTTAGAGATTTTCAATAGTGAGGAAAATCAAACCTATTTTTCAATTATTTTTGAGACTCCAACAGGTTTTAAATCTCAAGGTTCCTACGTCATCTTCCCGTCTATGCGTTTGATTTTTCAAAGTTTGATGCAAAAGTATGGAAGGTTGGTTGAAAATCAACCTGAAATTGAAGAGGATACCTTAGATTACCTATCTGAACACAGCACTATCACGAATTATCGCTTGGAGACGAGTTATTTCAGGGTGCACAGGCAACGAATTCCTGCCTTTAGAGGAAAGTTAACCTTTAAAGTACAAGGCGCCAAAACTCTAAAAGCTTATGTCAAAATGCTTCTAACATTCGGTGAATATTCAGGTCTTGGCATGAAAACGAGTCTCGGTATGGGAGGGATAAAGCTTGAAGAAAGAAAAGATTGATTTATTTTACGGAGCTCTTTTGCATGATATCGGTAAGGTCATTCAAAGGGCGACAGGAGAACGAAAAAAACACGCCTTGGTAGGCGCGGATTGGTTTGATGAGATTGCTGATAATCAAGTTATTTCCGATCAAATTAGATATCACATGGCTAACTACCAGAGTAATAAACTTGGAAATGACCATCTTGCTTACATAACTTATATCGCTGATAACATTGCCTCTGGTGTCGACAGAAGACAGTCAAATGAGGAGAGTGACGAGGATACATCAGCTAAGATTTGGGATACCTATACAAACCAGGCTGATATTTTTAACGTTTTTGGGGCACAAACGGATAAACGCTACTTTAAACCGACGGTTCTAAACTTGAAATCTAAACCTAACTTTGCGTCGGCAACATATGAACCTTTCTCAAAAGGTGATTATGCGGCAATTGCGACTCGTATCAAAAATGAATTGGCAGAATTTGAGTTTAATCAAGCACAAATTGACTCTTTGTTAAATCTGTTCGAAGCAACCCTCTCTTTTGTGCCTTCTTCGACTAATACTAAAGAAATCGCTGATATTTCACTTTCTGAGCATAGTCGTCTGACAGCAGCTTTTGCTCTAGCCATCTATGATTACTTGGAAGACAAAGGTCGTCATAACTATAAGGAGGACTTGTTTACTAAAGCATCAGCTTTTATGAGGAAGAAGCTTTTCTCCTAGCTAGCTTTGACTTATCAGGGATTCAAGACTTTATCTATAATATTGCGACGAGTGGTGCTGCTAAACAATTGAAGGCTAGATCTTTATATCTTGACTTTATGAGCGAGTATATAGCAGACAGTTTACTTGATAAACTAGGCCTCAATCGGGCTAATTTGCTCTATGTCAGTGGGGGACATGCTTACTTTGTCCTAGCCAATACTGAAAAAACGGTAGAAACACTCGTTCAATTTGAAAAAGATTTCAATCAATTTTTATTGGCAAATTTCCAAACCAGATTATATGTTGCCTTTGGTTGGGGAAGCTTTGCGGCTAAGGATATCATGAGCGAACTGAACTCATCTGAAAGCTATAGACAGGTCTATCAAAAGGCTAGTCGCATGATTTCTGAGAAAAAAATCTCAAGGTATGATTATCAAACCCTTATGTTGTTGAACAGGGGCGGTAAATCTTCTGAAAGAGAGTGCGAGATTTGTCATTCCGTTGAGAATTTAGTTTCTTATCATGACCAAAAAGTGTGTGACATTTGTCGAGGCTTGTATCAATTTTCTAAAGAGATTGCCCATGACCATTTCATTATCATTGAAAATGAAGGGCTTCCTATTGGTCCGAACGCATGTCTTAAAGGTGTTGCATTTGAAAAGCTGAGCCAAGAAGCTTTTTCCCGTGTCTATGTCAAAAATGACTATAAGGCTGGTACAGTTAAGGCAACCCATGTTTTTGTTGGAGATTACCAGTGTGATGAAATATACAATTATGCTGCCTTATCTAAAAACGAAAATGGGTTAGGTATTAAACGTTTAGCTGTTGTACGTCTTGACGTGGATGATTTGGGAGCAGCTTTATGGCTGGCTTCTCCCAACAAGGAAATGGGCAATATAGTACTCTATCACGCTCAGCCACTTTCTCTCGAAGCATGAGTCTTTTCTTCAAGGTTTATATTAACCAGTTTGCTAGTGATAAGAAGCTCTCTATCATCTATGCCGGTGGGGATGATGTTTTTGCTATTGGCTCTTGGCAAGATATTATTGCCTTTACTGTTGAACTTCGTGAGAACTTCATTAAATGGACAAATGGAAAACTAACACTATCAGCTGGTATCGGTCTGTTTGCTGATAAGACCCCTATTAGATTAATGGCACATCAAACAGGGGAGCTAGAAGAAGCAGCTAAAGGCAATGAGAAAGATAGTATTTCACTCTTTAGTTCCGACTATACCTTTAAATTTGATCGGTTTATCACTAATGTTTACGACGATAAGTTAGAGCAGATTCGCTATTTCTTTAATCACCAAGATGAACGAGGCAAGAATTTCATTTATAAATTGATTGAATTGCTTCGAAATTATGATCGTATGAATATGGCACGTTTAGCTTATTATTTAACACGACTTGAAGAATTGACGCGTGAAACAGACAGGGATAAATTTAAAACATTTAAAAATTTATTCTATTCTTGGTACACAAATAAGGATGATAAGGATAGAAAAGAAGCAGAGTTAGCCTTGCTTCTCTATATCTATGAGATTAGAAAGGATTAGGATATGACAATCTTGACTGATGAGAATTACGTTGATATTGCAGAAAAAGCAATTCTAAAACTAGAAAGAAATACAAGGAACAGAAAGAATCCTGATGCCTTCTTTCTTACAACAAGTAAGCTCAGAAACTTGCTGAGCTTAACTAGTACACTTTTTGATGAGAGTAAGGTCAAAGAATATGATGATCTCCTTGATCGTATTGCTTATTTAAGAGTACAATTTGTCTATCAAGCAGGTAGAGAGATTGCAGTAAAAGATCTGATAGAAAAGGCTCAAATTCTTGAGGCTCTTAAGGAAATCAAAGATAGAGAGACACTTCAAAGATTTTGTAGATATATGGAAGCATTAGTAGCCTATTTCAAGTTTTATGGAGGTAAAGATTAATGACATTCGCTAAGATTAAATTTTCAGCTCAAATTCGTTTAGAGACAGGCCTCCATATTGGTGGAAGCGATGCTTTTGCAGCCATTGGTGCAATCGATTCGCCTGTTATTAAAGATCCTATTACCAACATACCGATCATTCCTGGTTCAAGTCTCAAAGGAAAAATGAGAACGCTTCTTGCCAAGGTTTATAATGAAAAGGTAGCTGAGAAACCAAGCGATGACAGTGATATTCTTAGCCGTTTATTTGGGAATAGTAAAGATAAACGATTCAAAATGGGACGCTTGATTTTTCGTGATGCCTTCTTGTCAAACGCTGATGAGCTAGACTCTCTTGGGGTAAGAAGTTATACAGAAGTAAAATTTGAAAATACAATTGACCGTATCACTGCCGAAGCTAATCCAAGACAAATTGAACGTGCTATTCGTAACAGTACTTTTGATTTCGAGTTGATTTATGAAATTACAGATGAGAATGAAAATCAAGTCGAAGAAGATTTCAAAGTGATTCGAGATGGTTTAAAACTGCTTGAACTTGATTATCTTGGTGGTTCTGGATCTCGAGGTTACGGTAAGGTTGCTTTTGAAAAACTCAAAGCTACTACCGTATTTGGTAATTATGATGTTAAAACATTAAATGAACTTTTAACTGCGGAGGTCTAATATGACCTATAAACTGTATATTATGACCTTTCAGAATGCTCATTTTGGTTCGGGCACTCTTGATAGCTCAAAATTAACATTCTCAGCAGACCGTATCTTCTCAGCACTAGTGCTAGAATCCCTAAAAATGGGAAAACTCGATGCATTTCTTGCGGAAGCTAACCAAGACAAGTTCACGCTCACAGATGCCTTTCCATTTCAATTTGGTCCCTTTTTGCCGAAACCTATTGGTTATCCCAAACATGACCAAATAGATCAATCAGTTGATGTCAAAGAGGTTCGCCGTCAAGCAAAATTGTCTAAGAAACTGCAATTTCTTGCTCTAGAAAATGTTGACGATTATCTCAATGGAGAGTTATTTGAAAATGAAGAGCATGCAGTCATTGATACTGTGACAAAAAATCAACCACATAAGGATGGCAATCTTTATCAGGTAGCTACAACTAGATTTTCAAATGATACGTCGCTTTACGTCATCGCAAACGAATCTGATTTGCTTAATGAGTTGATGTCTAGTCTTCAGTATTCAGGTCTTGGTGGAAAGCGTTCAAGTGGTTTTGGTCGTTTTGAGTTAGATATTCAAAATATCCCACTAGAATTGTCAGATAGACTGACTAAGAATCATTCAGATAAAGTGATGAGTCTTACGACAGCACTTCCTGTAGATGCTGACCTTGAAGAAGCAATGGAAGATGGACATTACTTATTAACTAAATCAAGTGGTTTTGCATTTAGTCATGCTACCAATGAGAATTATCGTAAGCAGGATCTTTACAAATTTGCTTCTGGTTCAACTTTTAGTAAAACATTTGAAGGTCAGATTGTTGATGTGAGACCACTTGATTTCCCTCATGCTGTTTTAAATTATGCTAAACCACTCTTCTTTAAATTGGAGGTATAAAAATGAAAAATGACTATAGAACATTTAAATTAAGCCTCCTGACACTTGCTCCAATTCATATTGGTAATGGAGAGAAGTATACCTCTAGAGAATTTATCTATGAAAATAAGAAGTTTTACTTTCCTGACATGGGGAAATTCTATAATAAAATGGTGGAGAAGAGGCTTGCTGAAAAGTTTGAAGCATTTCTAATTCAAACTCGTCCAAATGCACGTAATAATCGTCTTATTTCCTTCTTAAATGATAACCGAATTGCAGAGCGTTCTTTTGGAGGTTATAGTATCTCTGAAACAGGTTTAGAATCGGACAGAAATCCTAATTCAGCCGGAGCTATTAACGAAGTTAATAAATTTATTCGAGATGCTTTTGGAAATCCCTACATTCCTGGTAGCTCACTAAAAGGTGCTATTCGTACCATTTTAATGAATACTACCCCTAAGTGGAATAATGAAAATGCTGTAAATGACTTTGGAAGATTTCCGAAAGAGAATAAGAACCTTATCCTTGGGGACCAAAAAAGGGAAAAGAATACGATGATTTGTTTAACGCAATTCGTGTGAGTGATAGTAAGCCTTTTGATAATAAGAGTCTTATCTTAGTGCAGAAATGGGATTATTCAGCGAAAACAAATAAAGCTAAACCACTTCCCTTGTATAGAGAATCAATCTCTCCATTAACAAAAATTGAATTTGAGATTACAACAACTACTGATGAAGCTGGAAGATTGATTGAAGAATTAGGTAAGAGAGCACAAGCGTTTTATAAAGACTATAAAGCATTTTTCCTATCTGAATTTCCTGATGATAAGATTCAAGCCAATCTACAATACCCAATTTATTTAGGTGCGGGGAGCGGTGCTTGGACAAAGACTCTATTTAAGCAAGCTGATGGTATTTTACAAAGACGATACAGTCGAATGAAAACTAAAATGGTTAAAAAAGGAGTTCTTAAGCTCACAAAAGCACCTCTTAAAACAGTTAAGATTCCATCTGGTAATCATTCATTAGTCAAGAACCACGAGTCCTTTTATGAAATGGGAAAAGCTAATTTCATGATTAAGGAGATTGATAAATGAGAGTACTTATATCAGCTGTAGGTGACACAGACCCTTTTAGAAATTTTCATGATGGCGCCTTAATTCATATCAAACAAGAATATCGGTCATGATAATGATGAGAATATCGATGAACTCATCAAAGTCAATGAAGATAATAAAGTCAATTTCATTGATCGAACGATTGAAGATAATGCCGAAAAATTTAGTCAGGCTCTATTGAAGAAAACTGCTCGAGATTTTATTGAGAAGTTTGATTATAAGGCGGCACTAGATATTCTAGACCAATTATCAGATTTCCCGAATTTAAAAAGTCTTAGAGAAGAAATCCGTGATGTTGTCAACTGTCTGTCTAAAAAGAAAATCGCTTATATTCGTGAGAAACTATACGATTTTTCACGAGTTTTCAAAAATCAGTCTATTCTTTCAGATATCCTATCGTTTCCTCTCGATGACTCCCAAGAGAAGGCTTTGAATTACTATTTGATGATTGATGTTTTAAAAGAACGTGAGCATATTGCTGATGTCTTAATTAAGGCAAAATCACTAGCTGAATTTGTCATCGAAGAAACCATCAAAAAAGATCATGAGGCTTAATTGTATTTGATGGCAATCTGCCAAAACTTAATCCAAGTTTTCCTGATAAAGTTGCTCACGGTTTGTCAGAAATTGATACGCGATTATTAAGTCGTAAGAAGTTAAAACAACTTTCTGAAAACTTGCAATTGCTTCTTGTTGATTGTTTGGGTATTGATTCAAGCTATTTTAACTACTATGACAAACAAAATAAAGAGCTTACAAAGATGCTTGAATAGATATTTGGGTGTCATCCCCCTTTGACATTCCATTATAAAAGCGCTATAATAGAATAAATTGAAATGTACCTTTAATCGAGTCCAGAGAGGCGAGAAAGGTGTACTGAGATGCTACGGCATCACTAAAGGGTAGGGACTGCCCTATTTTCGTGCAACCTTGCTGACTGGCGGAGGTTTTTTGTGTGAAAGGATATAAGAAATGAGAGAAAATCGTCCTGTTATTGCCCTTGATTTCCCGACTCTTGAGGATGTGAAGGCTTTCCTTGCTAAGTTTCCTGCTGATGAAAAGCTCTATGTGAAGATTGGTATGGAACTTTACTATGCGGCTGGTCCTGAGATTATACGCTACGTTAAAGAGCTTGGCCATAGTATTTTCCTTGACCTTAAGCTTCACGATATTCCAAATACTGTCAAATCAGCTATGCGTGTCTTGTCTAACCTTGGCGTTGATATGACAAATGTGCATGCGGCTGGTGGCGTGGAGATGATGAAAGCTGCGCGTGAAGGCTTGGGAGATGGACCAATCTTGATTGCTGTAACTCAGTTGACCTCTACCTCTGAAGAGCAGATGCGTGATTTTCAAAATATCCAAACCACACTTCAAGAATCAGTGGTTCATTATGCTCAGAAGACTGCTGAAGCAGGTCTCGATGGTGTTGTCTGTTCAGCACACGAAGTACCCAAAATCAAAGAAGCAACTAACCAAGACTTCATTTGTTTGACACCTGGTATTCGTCCAGCAGGAGCAGCGGTTGGTGACCAAAAACGTGTTATGACTCCTGCTGATGCTCATCAAATTGGTTCAGACTACATTGTCGTTGGGCGCCCAATTACGCAAGCTGAAGATCCAGTGGCAGCTTATCACGACATCAAGGCCCAATGGAACGATCAATAAATTTTCAAAAATACCTGATTTCTTAAGAAAAATAGAAAGAATTGGGTTATAATAAACTATAGAAAACGCTTTACGGAGGAACATAATTATGACATTAGCATCACAAATTGCTTCAGACTTGCTAGATATCAAAGCGGTTTACCTTAAACCTGAAGAGCCATTTACATGGGCATCAGGAATTAAATCACCAATCTACACTGATAACCGTATCACTTTGTCTTATCCTGAAACACGTACACTTATTGAAAATGGGTTCGTGAAAAAGATTAAAGAAGAGTTTCCGGAAGTAGAAGTAATTGCTGGTACTGCAACTGCGGGTATTCCTCACGGTGCGATCATTGCAGACAAAATGAACCTTCCATTTGCTTACATCCGTAGCAAGCCAAAAGATCACGGTGCTGGTAACCAGATCGAAGGCCGTGTGGTTAAAGGCGAAAAAATGGTTGTTGTTGAAGACTTGATTTCACTGGTGGGTCAGTACTTGATGCTGTCGCTGCTGCAGAGCGTGAAGGGCTGATGTTATTGGTGTTGTGGCTATCTTCACTTACGAATTGCCAAAAGCTGAGAAAAACTTCGCAGAAGCTGGTGTGAAATTGGTCACTCTTTCAAACTACACTGAGTTGATTAAGGTTGCTAAAGTTAAAGGTTACATCACTGCAGACGGACTTCAACTCTTGAAGAAATTCAAAGAAAACCAAGAAACTTGGCAAGACTAATTATTATGATTTAAGGCGGAACGTTTTAGGCGTTTCGCTTTTTTTTAGTATAATTTAGAAGATAATAGAAGCAGGAGATTATGAGATGACAATAAATGAGTGGTCAGATGTGACAGCAATGGCTTAAGCCGTGCAAAATAAGATGGTCAGTCCTCGAGAACTAGTAAAGGATACTATAAGTGAAGCGTAGAGGACGAATACTAAAACCAATGTTATCGTCAGTCAACGTTACGAGAAAGCATTGGTAGAAGCAGAAAATCGAGATTTTCTGATAAGCCTTTTTCAGGAGTACCAATTTTCCTGAAGGATTTAGGTCAGGAGCAAGCCGGGGAGAGCCTTCAACAGCAGGTTCTCGCCTATTTACAAGTTACCATGCTAAAGAAACGGATAACTATGTCAAGAAGCTTGAAGAACTGGGCTTCATTATTTTAGGGCGTTCTAGCACTCCTGAGTTTGGTTTCAAAAATATCAGTGATGCCCAGATTCATGGTTCTGTCAATCTGCCTGACGATGTGACACGGAATGCTGGCGCGGGTCAAGTTGAAGCTGAAGATTTCTCTGATAAAGCTGCTGATAAGGCTAAAGAAGTTAATGAAAATGTTGACAAGGCTGCTGAAAAAGTTGCTGACAAAGCCCGACGATGTGAAATAATTAAGCATAAAAAAAGCACTCACAATATATGAGCGCTTTTTTTATGCAATTTATTCAACACCTTGCATCAAACCTTGAATACGCTTTGATAGGAAGACGAGAACAATACCAAGTACAACAGAACCTAATCCGAAGTAAGAGAAGTAAGCGACTTCAGATTTGGCGTTATACAATGTCACCAGTTGTGCGTTCAAAGCAGAACCTACCGCTGATGACAAGAACCACATTGACATCATTTGAGAGTTGAAGGCTTTTGGTGCCAACTTGGTTGTGACGGATAGGCCGACAGGTGAAATTAACATTTCACCGACGATAACAAGGGCCCATGACCCAACTAACCATAGTGGTGATACTTTACCACTTGTGCCATACAAAGCACCAGGAATGGCCATGAGCAAGAAGCTTAAGCCGGCAAACATCAAACCAACGGCAAACTTTGTTGGTGATGATGGTTGATTTTTCTTCCAGGCAGTCCATAGCCAAGCAAAGAATGGTGTGTAAAGCATGATGAAGAGTGGGTTCAATGATTGGAACCATGAGACAGGGAACCAAGATGAATCAACACGTTCAGCAGCAAATGTTGCCAACACAACTGAGCCTTGTTCTTCAATCGCCCAGAACAAAACAGCGGCGATGAAGAGTGGAATGTATGATACAACACGCAAACGTTCTGTTGCCGTAACCTTGACTGAAGCAATCATCCAAACAAAATAGAAGACTGGAATGGCGATCGCAACAATCGTCAAGAGATTGATGTAGGCAGGCAATGAATTCCAACCGACAAGGTTCATCACAACGATGATTGCAATAAAGCCAGCAACAGCTAAGCTTACTTTAACCAGTAATGGCTTAACTTCTTCTGGTGCTAGTGGATCAGTTGGGCGCAAGTAACGCGGATCCAATGTTTTCTTACCACCGAAGTAATAAACCAGCAAACCAATAAACATACCGATTGCTGCCAATGAGAAGGCCACGTGGTAACCTGCAGCTTCTTGTGCAGCACCAACAATAAGTGGTGCAATGAACGCACCCAAGTTAATACCAAACACAAAGATTGAGAAACCAGCGTCACGACGACGATCATGTTCGTCATACAATGTCCCAACCAATGTTGAAACGTTTGGCTTCAAGAAACCAGTTCCGATAATAATTAAGATGATTGACCCAAACAATGCGCTTGCGCCAAAAGGCAAAGTGAGCACGATATGTCCAAGCATGATGAGAACACCACCCCAGAATACAGCTGGACGTGCTCCGATGATACGATCGGCTACGAAACCACCGATCGTACCAGAAAGGTAAACCATTGAAGCGTAAATTGCCATGATTGATGCGGCTGTTGCTCGTGTAATGTGTAGATCACCAGTACTGATGAGGAACCACATATAGTAAAGCAAGATGGCGCGCATACCATAGTATGAGAAACGCTCCCACATTTCAGTCATGAATAGTGTTAACAGTCCTAAAGGTTGCCCGAAAAATGTCTTTCCTTTGTCTTCCATAAAATCCTCCGGTTGATTTTTGATACGTTATTATTGAATTAACAACGTTACAAACATATTTATTAAAAATATCTTTCTATTTTATGCTAAAATGGTGTAAAATACAAATTATTTACTCAATTTAGTATCAAAATAATATCATATTAGCCGTGCTTAACCGATAGGTTGACGTGAAGATATCGTAAAATAGGGCGAATTAGTGGTCAGACCGTGGATTTATCTATACAATAGAGGGTGAACGAATTTAAGTTAAAGGAATGAGGTACGTTGGGATGTCCAAAAGTATGGCAAAAGAAAAGTTTGACGCAGAGGAATTTATATCCTCACTATTCCACTATGCACATGATTTCAATTATAATCATATGGGAATGCTGACATGTTTTATGTGTCAGCAGATACGAAGTCGTTTGCACCCGTGATGTCTGCAATTAATGGTGCCATTGAAGTAGCGGAACTCGCTAGCAAGCAACAAGCCATGGTGGAGACAGCTGCAATGTTTGATGGTACAGAAGGTGCTTTGGGCCGTTCGATGACACTTGAAGATATGGAGTTAATGACTTGGGTCATTTTTCAGTCGGGTCAAAAGATTCCAGCCAAAGTTTATTCTAAAATACTAGCTCAGTGGGACCTGTATAGCTATCAGATGGCAGTCTTTCATGAGGCTTACGATATTCTTCTGACACCTACAGTTGCGGATGTGACACCTAAACATGGACAGTTTGCTCTATCTGAAAGCCTACAAAATCAACTCAAACAGATTGCTTATTTTGATTGGCCAAAGCAACAGGAACTTATTTGGACCAAGTTTGCGGATAGCCTAGATTGGACATCCTTTACGCAGCGAGCTAACTTGACGAGACAACCATCAATTTCTTTACCTATCTATCGTAATGCAGATGGACTATCGCTTGGTGTTCAACTGACATCCGCCAAGGGAAGAGAGGACCTCTTGCTGCTGTTAGCCAAGCAAATGGAAGAAAGTTCAATTTTATGTAAAACCCTTTCAAATAGTGTAGTTTAAGATTATAAGTTTTTAACTTAACTTTATTATTTGTTTTAAGGAGACATATAAAGATGAAAAAGAGTTTTTCGCCGTTTTCAGCCTAATCTTGGATGCGGTCTTTTTGGTTGCTTGCTCATCACAAAGTTCAGCTGACAAGAACTGGGAAAAGATTGAGAAGCGTGGCAGTATTAAGGTTGCGACTGCTGGAACTCTTTACCCACAAACTTACCACGACGATGATAACAATTTGACTGGTTACGATGTTGAAATTCTTAAAGAAGTTGGGAAACGTCTTAAGTTAAAAGATCGACTTCACTGAGATGGGCGTCGATGGTATGCTTACTTCTGTAAATAGTGGTCAAGTAGATATCGCTAACTACTCACTAGAAGATGAGAATAACAACATTAAAAAATTCTTGCGTTCTGAACCATATAAGTATTCATTCACTTCTATGGCGGCTCGTGAATCTGATAACCCAGGAATCTCTTCATGGGAAGACCTCAAAGGTAAAAAAGCAGGGGGTGCTACAAGTACTAAATACATGAAGATTACTAAAAAAATGGGTGCCGAACTTGTTGTTTATGACAATGTTACCAATGATGTGTACATGCAAGACTTGGTAAATGGGCGTACAGACGTTATCGTTAACGATTACTATTTGCAAAAAATGGCAGTAGCCGCTATCAAGGATAAGTACCCTGTTAAAATCAACGATGGTATCTACAGTAACCCTTACTCAACAAGCTTTACTTTCTCATCGAAGAATAAAACTCTTCAAGAAAAAGTTAATAAAGCCATCAAAGACATGAAGGAAGATGGTGCCCTTACCAAGATTTCTGAGAAATTCTTTGCTGGTCAAGACGTTACAAAGAAAACAAAAGTTGACTACACTGAGATTGATATCTCTGATGTTGAATAATATGAGCGATCCAATTGGATCGCTTATTTGCTAAAGAAATGTTTAGAAAGATAGACTTATGATTATTGATTTTTCGCTGATTTTAAAAAGTATTCCCTATGTCCTAACAGGTCTGCATACACCATAGGAATCTCAGTTTTGAGCTTTATCATTGGAAACTTTTTTGCTATTCTTCTTGCCGTTATGCGGATGTCACAAAAGCCTTGGTTAAAGTATCCAGCCCGTATCTACATTTCATTTATGCGTGGGGTTCCTATGTTGGTCGTGCTCTTCATTCTTTACTTTGGCCTGCCTTATGTTGGCATTCAGATACCCACCCTTCTATGTGCCATAATTGGTTTTTCTACCGTAAGTGCAGCTATATGGCAGAGATTTTCCGTTCATCCATTTCTGCTGTAGATAAGGGACAGTGGGAGGCTGCTCAATCTCTAGGACTTCCTCAAAAGCCAATTATTCGTCACATCATTTTACCTCAAGCCCTACGTATTGCAGTAGCACCACTTGCAATGTCATTATTGATATGGTTAAGAGTTCCTCATTGGCTGCTATGATTACAGTGCCTAACCTTTTCCAAAACGCAAAAATTATTGGTGGGCGTGAGTATGACTACATGTCTATGTATATTCTAATTGCCTTTATTTACTGGGTACTTAGTTTCATTTTAGAGCTTCTTCAAGGCAAGTCGAAAAACGTTTAACGGTATATTAAGAGTAAAACAGACCGAGAAAAGTATCCTGGTCTGTTTATCACAATATTTAGAATTATTTAATATTTCAACCGCTTACATACATATAATTATGATATAAATTAACGATATTCTTTTGAGAGTTTTTTTTTAGTGATGAAAAAGAAAACAATCGTTGCAACGACCCTATCGACCCTACTTGTATCAACAGCCATCTTGGCTAATGCTGTTAAGGCTGACGAAGTAGAAACTAGTACAGCTATTACAGAACCAAGTACAGAAGTAGTAACCACAGAGGCAACTACCGATATGACATCTACTGCAGCAACAACTGCGTCAAACGAGTCTGCAACACCTCTAGCTAGCTCAACCAACTTCAACAGCTGAAACTAGCGTAGCACCAGTTGCTGCGGCCAATGAAACAGCAACTGCAGCTGCAAGCCCAGCAACACCAGCAGTTGTGACAAACGCTAGCGCAAGTGACAATAATGATACTGTAACTGTTCTTCATACTAACGACGTTCGCGGTCGTATGGTAGAGGGTGACTATAACGGAGTCATTGGCGATGCACTCTTATCAGGTATCGCAAATGACACGCGGTCTAAAGGAACAACCCTTGTCTTTGATTCTGGGGACTCTTTCCAAGGTCTTCTAATTTCAAATAGTTCCAAGGGTGAGGATATGGCTGCTGTCATGAATGCGGTCGGTTTTGATGCCATGACAGTCGGTAACCATGAGTTTGACTTTGGACTTGATCAATTGCGTCGTTTGAGCAAACAAATCAATTTTCCAATCATCACATCTAATGTCTATGTCAACGGTGTTCGTCTTTTCCAACCATCGACAATCGTTGATAAAACGCCTGGTATTGATGGAGATGAAGTAGTAGTTATTGGTGTTACGACGCCTGAAACAGCTACTAAAACACACCCACGTAACCTTCCTGGTGTCTCTTTCACTAATCCTATTACTGAAGTTAAGGATGTGGTCGACCAAGTAGAATCAAACGCTCGTGCCGAAGGTAAAGATTACGAAACTTACATTGTTCTTGCTCATTTGGGTATTGATACTACGACACCAGTAGACTGGCGTGGATCAACTTTGGAAGAAGCTCTTTCAAATTATGCACCACTTAAAGGTAAACGTGTACTTGTTCTAGATGGGCACTCACATACCCTTCATACAGCAACTTACGGAGATAATGTTACTTACAATCAAACAGGTAGCTACCTAAATAATGTTGGCCGTGTTGTCTATAATTCTGACCGTGTTTTGTCATATGGAGTGATTACACATGACGAAGCTAAGAAAAATTACCAAGTTAACCCTACTGTTAAAGCTATGATTGATGACATTCAAGCTAAGTACAAGGCAGAATCTTCTAAAGTTGTCATTGACAATAGTCCTGTAAAACTTAGCGGTGACCGTATGGACGTTCGTGTTCGTGAAACAAACCTCGGTAATGCGGTTGCTGACGCACTTTTGGATTATGGTCAGTCTGCCTTTACACACAAATCAAATCTTGCAGTAACTAACGGTGGTGGTCTTCGTGAAACAATTGCTAAGGACAAACCGATTACTAAAGGTGATATTATTGCCGTTCTTCCTTTTGGTAACTCTGTTGCTCAAATTCAAGTAACTGGACAAAACATCTATGATATGTTTGTGAAATCACTTGGATCAATTCTCCAAGTTGATGAAAGTGGTAAAACGTTTTTTGACGAAAATGGTCAACCTCTTCTTGAACCTTCAGGTGGCTTCCTTCAAGTCGCTGGAGGTCGTGTATATTATGACACAACTCTTCCAACTGAAAAACGTATCCTATCAATTGACATTTTAGATCCAGAAACTGGTGTCTATAAACCACTCAACATTACTGAAACTTATTATCTAGTAACAAACGATTTCTTGGCTGCTGGTGGTGATGGCTTCACAATGCTTGGTGGTCCTCGTGAAGAAGGTCCTTCACTCGATACAGTCTTTGCCGATTACTTGACGCGTTCAGATCTTACGAAATACGAAGTTATTAATCCTAATTCACGTACAATTTCTATTTCAAGTGCCGATTTTGCTGCTTTGAACAAGAAAGAGAATGCAGAAGATACAACGGTTAATCCAGTAAATCCTGTTGACTCAACTGTAGCTTCTAAAGTTTCAGAAAAAACGAAACCAGTGGTATCTAAAGTAGTAACAACACCTAACGGTAAAGTCTTCTTCGTTTCAATTTCAAACGAAACTCTTAAAGAAACTGAAAAAGTTACTGAAACTTCAAACCAAACCGAAGAACTTCCAACAACAGGGGATAAAGCTTCACATGCAGGTCTTCTTGGACTAGGCATGTTGCTTACGATATTTGGACTTAGTGGCAAACACAAAGGTAAAGAGAAAAATTAAATAGCTTCTCTGCATAAATAATAAGAGTTGACCAATGGTTAACTCTTATTTGTTTTCTTGTTGCAATTTGTCTTCCTGTACTGGCTCGGTGTTTGAGCATAATAATGATTAAATTGGTGGTTAAAGTTTGAAAGGTTGTTAAAACCAACGCTCGTAGAAATTTCTAAAACTGGTTTTACGCTAATTACGGAGTTCCTCACAAGTAGCGTTCAGTCTATCCTGAATAATAAATTCAGTACAAGAGGTACCAGTATGTTGTTTAAATATGGTTATAAAATGCGTCTTACTGTACCCCCCATGAGCTCGGACAATTGTTCAATAGTAAGCGTCTCAACATAATGCTTATTGATATAATCAATGATTTCCCGAATTTTTTCATTTTTACGATGATGATTATCAGAAGTCTTTCTCTTTACCAAACGATAGTAGTTGAAGAGGTAGATGAGTTCCTCCAATTTGGACTTAAGTAAAATCTCGTAGTGTCTCTCTTTTTGTCGAGAATGATCTTAAAAATTGCAAATAGGGTTCCCTTAATTTCAGAATACCCCTCATCAGTTGGTTTTAAACATTGTTTGAACTTAAAATTAGAATTTTGTAAGGGTTGAAGATAACGGAGACTAAGAGGA
>ENA-OQBT01000432-OQBT01000432.1-human-gut-metagenome-genome-assembly--contig:-NODE-432-length-26345-cov-2.686475_pt1 | contig 26345 bp, 41 predicted proteins | sample MGYA00242749_ERZ504557 | MGnify/ENA primary metagenome ERZ504557 (study PRJEB26092, sample SAMD00036243) | human gut metagenome | host: Homo sapiens | study: EMG produced TPA metagenomics assembly of... | reverse complement strand
CCGCCCCGGCTCCGGCTCCGGCTCCGACGCTTCCGCACCGAACCAGTCTGTTGACGGCGGCTCCGTTGTTTCGCGTGCCTACAGCAAGCTGGGTTGCGCTTATTCCTGGGGGCGGCATTGGACCGGACAGCTTTGACTGCTCCGGTTTTGTAAGCTACTGTCTCACGGGCCGCTACTGCCGTCTGGGCACCACCGGCACCTTCATGGGTTGGACCCGCGTGTCCGACCCGCAACCGGGCGATGTCGTGGTTAACTCCTACCATACTGGCATCTATATCGGTAATGGTCAGATGATCCATGCTTCCGACTACAAGACGGGCGTCATCATCAGCTCCGTCGCAGCCGGCATGAACAACAACTACATTTTCGTGCGCTACTAAGTCACTCTGTATAGCAAACGAATGTGAACCTCGTGGCCTTTGGGCTGCGAGGTTCATTTATTTGTGACCGTGCTCCATACATGACCCCAATGAGCTAGTTTTCAATACTAGATGCACGTTTCAAAGGTAAGCAAGATGGCTATAATAAATGAGAAACATCTAGAAAGGACCCTCTATGAGCTGGGCACTTATCTCCGATTCGAGCTGCAACCTCCGCGATTGGCAACCGACCGCGCCCCATACCACCTTTGCATTTGCACCCCTCAAAATTCGAGTGGGGGAGCGCGAGTTCGTCGATGACCTCACGCTCGATGTTCACGAACTCAATTGCGCCGTGCAGGCGGAGTCGAGCGCTTCTTCGAGCGCCTGTCCGAGCGTAGGCGAGTGGACCGAACTCTTTAGGCTTGCCGACAAGACGATTTGCATGCCCATCTCCGAGGGAGTCTCGGGAAGCTACAATGCCGCGGCCACCGCACGTGACATGGTGCTTGCCGAGGAGCCGGACCGTCAGATTCATTTGGTTAACTCGCGAGCCGCAGGTGGCAAAATGGATTTGATCTTCCTGCTGTTCGACCGCTATCTTGCAAGCAACCCAGATACCTCCTTTGAGGACGCCTGCGCCTATTTCGATAGCTTGGAGCAGAACAGCAAGATCCTCTTTAGTTTGTGCAATTACGAAAACCTTGCGAAGGCCGGACGTATCCCTAAGGCGGCCGGCGTTATTGCAAACAAGCTCAATATCCGCATTTTGGGCACGGCGAGCGAAGCGGGCAAAATTGAACTCGTTGGTCACACCCGCGGCGAAAAGAAGATGCTCACCAAGATTGTCGACACCATGGAGGCCGAAGGCTTTACTGGCGGCGAGGTCGTTATCGACCACGTCGAGAATGAGGTAGGCGCCAGGCACTTGCCAGCCGAATTGCGGAGCGCTGGCCAGGCTCCAAGACTATCATCATGCCCTGTAACGGGCTAGATTCATACTATGCCGAGATGCACGGCCTCATCATCGGCTACGGCATGGGCGTGGCTTCGGGCCGATAATTTCCAACTAGACAAACGCACGGGCGGGATAAGGGCCAATGGCTCTTTATCCCGCCCGTCTTATGCCTCGATTAGCTATTAAACCCATTAAACTTAAGGTAGCTCATCAGGTATGCCTTCGAAACGAAGGACGATACCGCACTGCGCACGAGCAGCGACTCGCGCGTGACCTGATGGGCGGTATCGGGCACGGGAGTCTGCTCGACGGAAAACGCCGCACGAATCGATGCCTCAAGTTGATCGACTACATAATCGAAAGCAGTCGGAGCGTCGTAACTCAAGCGCTGAATATTAAAGAGTGCCTGAACCGCAGCGATGGGCAGCACCTGCTTAAAGATACAAATGGCGATGAGACGCGCAATCTGCTCACGGCCATACTGCTTTTTAACCGGAGCAGGAACGAGACCGACCTTCACGTAGTTATTGATCATCGATGGTGTGATAACGGGCTGCTCTACGCAAATCGAAAGCGGCTCCATCCACAGCGCAACATATTCAATAACCTGATCGCGATAGAGCGTTACGTTGGGCAGCTGGTCATAGCGTGGCAGGCTCAAAGCGTTGAGCTTACCCACCATATCGGACTGAATAAATGCATCCGGCAGCACCGTCGGCTGAATATCCTCCGGCTTAATGCTGACCGATGTATCGGACATCGGGATAACATGTTTGACGTGGTTCATAAGGATCCTCCGTTCGTTATCTATATTGTATTCTAGGTCATCTAGTTTTGCATATCACATAGCCGCTAAGTAAAAGTGGTTTGACAGCACATTGATGCACTGCCCAACCACTTTGTTTGAAGATAACAACCTTACATAAGATATATTATCGTACTTATCAGCGTAGAAAAGCGTATGCGCTGGTAGCCGCTATGGCTCCGTCCGAAACGGCGGTCACAACTTGACGTAAACGCTTGGAGCGGATATCGCCGGCGGCAAATAAGCCAGGTGTGCGGGTGGCCATCGATTCGTCGGTCACAATACCGCCGTCGGGCGCCAGATCTACCAGATGCTCTACAAGCTCAGTATGGGGCTGCGTGCCAGCAAAGACAAAAATGCCAAACGAACCAGGATCAAAGGACTCGGAATAAGTGCCACCCGTAGCGTTGTCCTTAAAGGTGATAGTCGTGGGCATGGCCTCGCCCGAAGTTCCACAATACTAGTTTGGTACCAACTGAAATATTATCTTTTGCGAGCACCTTTTGAACTACGCCATCGGGAGCACGGAACTGATCGCGGCGCAAGACGATGGTCACGCTGCTGGCGATTTCTGACAAGAACAGGGCTTCCTCGCAGGCAGCATTACCGCCACCGATGACAAAGACCTGTTTACCGCGAAAGAACATGCCATCGCACGTCGCGCAATAAGAAACGCCACGACCGCGATACATATCCTCGCCAACAAAACCAGCAGATCGCGGCGTGGCACCCATGCAAGCGATAACGCTCGAGGCCAGCGTATCGCCCATATCGTGATGCACCGTAAACAGCGCCGCATCCGCATCGTAATCGATACCCGCAACCATGCTCCATGCAACCTGTGCTCCCAGGCCCTCTGCATGTTGCTGAAACCGCTCGCCGAGTTCGGCGCCACTCAAGAGCGGAATGCCCGGATAGTTCTCGACCTCATTGGTTGTGGCGATCTGTCCTCCCGACATACCTTGCTCAATCACGGTCGTCGTTAGGTTGGCGCGCGCCGCGTAAATGGCTGCAGCATAGCCCGCAGGCCCGCCGCCGATAATCGCAACATCGATCGGCTGATGAGTAGTCATGAAGAGACCTCCTGTCGAAAGATTGGCGTTCTTTGCGCTCATACCCAAATTTATGCGAACGTGACACTCATGCACTACAATGATTCTCTGTGAAACAAAGATGAAGGGAGATATCGATGGATCAGACGCAGACGAGCGACGACGCTCCCCTGCTCACGCACAGCACTCCCCAATCGGAACAAACCACGCTCTTGACTCAGCAAAAACCTCTCGTGACTATCGTGCACGCCTCGGTCGGCTCGGGCCACAAGGCCGCCGCAAATGCAATTGCGCAGGCATTCGACCTCATCCGCGGCACCAATGGCATCCCAGAGGATGTTGAGATTGAAGTGCTCGATATCCTTGATTTTGGACGCATAAAATTCGACGGCAACAAAACGGCCGCCTCGTTTACCGGCGCCACGCGCCCAATCTATGACTTGACCTGGCGTTATACCTTACCGGACACCTGCTTTGGGGCGGTGGCACGGCATGGTCGCGCATCATGTTCCCCGCATTTAACGAATACGTTCGAACTCGCAGGCCCATTGCGTGGTAGCCACACATATCACGGCAGCCAACGTCGCCGTCGGCGCGCGCGTCATTACGGGCATCGACTATCCCGTCATTTGCGTACCGACCGATTACGAGGTCGAGGGTTGGTGGCCCCATAAGGACACCGACCTCTTCTGTGTGGCAAACGAGTTTATGGCCGAAACACTCCGACCCCGTAAGGTTCCCGAGGCAAAGATCCGCATTACGGGCATCCCCATTCGCGCCGGGTTTGATACGGACTACAATCGCGAGGAAGAACTCGAGAAGTTCAATCTCCCCACAGACAAGCTCGTTGTGCTGGTAATGGCCGGCGCCAGTTTGCCTCAACCGTACGTTCGCTTTCGCGCGGAGATGGACCGCACCCTCCCCTTCCTGCGCAGCTCGAGGACATGCACTTTGTCTTTTTGCCGGGCAAGGATACCGAATATGCCACCCGTCTCAAAACGCTTTTCGATGCCATGAAACTCGAGAACGTCACGGTTCTTGACTACGTCGATGACATGGCAGCGCTTATGCACGGCTGTGACCTGGCAATCCTCAAATCTGGCGGACTCACTGTTACCGAATGCCTGTGCGCACACCTGCCTATGATTCTGCTGGGCAAGTCATATGGCCAGGAAAAGGCCAACACCACCATGCTCACCGGCATGGGCGCCAGCATGCATGTCACGACCGCACGCGAGCTCATCGTGACACTGCGCCATCTCCACAATCATCCCGAATCGCTCAAGGCACTGCTCATTAACGGCGAAGTGCTGCGCCGTCCACGCGCAGCCGAGGATATCGCCATCGCAACCATGGAACTTGCAGGCAAGCCCCAAAAACGTAAACGAGCTTCTGCCGCTTCTACTGGGGCGGAAAACCTGCGCATATCCGCTAGCCGAAAGTTCGCTGCTCGGCGGGAGCCGCCCATATATCATTCCATGCTCAAACATTCTCGCGGGGCGCTCGCATCCCTCCCGCCCACCTCTCACACATATCATTCCATGCTCAAACATTCTCGCTTCGCTTCGCTCGCTGCGAAACTGCGCGTGGAACGATATGTGTGAGAGGTGGGCGGGCGTCTACTCGCTTGAAAACAATAATCAATCTTTCTGATATGCAGATGCGACAAAGGATCAATCCCCTTGCCGCATCTGCTAACTGCAATTAATTACTTTGGTTCACCTTTGCAGCTTCTAATATGAGGATCCGGCGCAGCTTGTAGTGCGTAAACGCAGCTGACCGGCCCGACCCGCTATATATCGTCCCACGCGCAGTTTCGCAGCGAAGCGAGAATGTTTGAGCATGGGATGATATATAGGCGGGTCGGGCCGGTCAGCGGACAGTACGTAAACGACTAGGATACGCCACTGGAGCCGAAGCCTCCGTTGCCTCGGTCGGTTTTGTCTAGTTCGTCTACTTCTACGAGATTGACCGTGGGGACTTCTTGGATGACGAGTTGGGCGATGCGGTCGCCTTTGTTGATCTGGATATTGTTGATGGGGTCCAGGTTGATGAGGATGACCTTAAGTTCACCTCGATAGTGGCGTCGATGAGACCGGGCGTGTTGACTATAGACAGGCCCTGCTTAATGGCTAGGCCGCTACGGGGCTGGACAAAGCCGGCGTAGCCATCGGGCAGCGCAATGGCCAAGCCAGTGGAGACCAAGCGGCGCTCAAAGGGCTTGAGGGTGCAGTCTTCGTTGGCACGGAGGTCAAGGCCGGCATCCGTGGGATGTGCGTATTTGGAAAGCTCGACCGTGGGATCGAGACGCTTAATGTTAACGGTAATGTTGGACATGAAATCACCTTAGCTTGTCGAGCTCTTGCAAAAACTCGTCGACGTCTTTGAAATCGCGATAGACCGAGGCAAAGCGAATGTAGGCCACCTTGTCGATCTTGGCCAGGCGCTTGAGCACCATATCGCCCAGTTCGTGGGACGTAACAGCTGTCAGCGTACGCGAACGCAACTCCACCTCGATATCATCGATGATCTCGTTGAGCTTTTTCGTGTCGATATCGCGCTTAATCGTGGCGCGCATCAGGCCGACCAGCAGCTTGTTGCGATCGAACCGCTGCTTAGACCCGTCGGATTTGATAACCTCGATGGGATCTTCGCAGCGCTCGAACGTCGTAAAACGATAATTGCACGAACAGCATTCGCGACGACGCTTGATAGTGTTGTTCGACTCCTGCATACGGGAATCGACAACGCGGGTATGTGCCTTACCGCATTTGGGACAGCGCATGGAACCTCCTCTTAAACGATAACAAGGGTACCATGCGACCGACCCGAAATCTTACGAACGGGCCGGAACTTTCAGAACTGCACCAGCATCAAGAGAGCCGCGATCGAGGTGATTGACGCTACGAATCATGTCGAAAGTCTCCTGTGTGGAAAGGCCATCGATGGGATGCTCCTGGGCAAGCGACCACAGGGAATCGCCGGACTGCACACGAACCGTTTCGTAGGTGACGTTGGCTACGGAATCGGCATATGCTGCGTGACGAGCAGAAAAGACTGACGTGGCGAGCACAAAGAACAGGGTGAACGCTACAGCAACAGCAACAATCGTCGAGGCCTTCAGGGCAACAGGAGCCGAAGCAGCGGCCGCACGCTGGGTGCGAACGGGTTTAGTGGCCACGGCCTGAAAATGAGAGCGTCCGCCCTTCACGACCGTAAAGGCAGGCGTGGCGGGCGCCTCGAGCTTAAGAGCGAGGTTTCCCTGGACATATCCGCTGCGTTCATTCTGTTCTCCTCTCGTTTGTTTTGACGAGAACTGTTTTATCAAGCCGCGGGGACAAAAAAGTCTAGCGCGGGAACGAGTGTTCGGTTATTATTATCTTCGAACAGTTGTTCCTGTCAAGCAAAAATAGAACATTTGTTTGGTATGGGTAGAGAGGAATCCCTGATGGCTCGCAAAATTACCAAGCGTCAGCAGCAAATTTACGACTTCATCAAGGAATATCAGCAGGAGAAGGGCTATCCGCCCAGTGTACGCGAGATGGCTTCGGCTGTGGGCCTTTCCTCCCCTAGCACCGTACATGCGCATCTCTCCGCACTCGAAGCACGCGGCTTGCTCAAGCGTGACGCCACCAAGCCTCGCGCTCTCGAGCTCTTTGACGAGGACGGATCTTCCGTATCCATCTCAAAGTCCGATGAGCCCACGGCGCCCCGCGGAACCGTATCGCTGCCTCTCGTAGGCCGTGTCGCCGCAGGAATTCCTATTCTTGCCGAGCAGAATATCGAGGACACCTTTACCATCCCAACCGAGATCGCAACGGACCAGGGGTCCTTTATCCTCGAGGTCCACGGCAATTCGATGATTAACGTCGGTATCTATAACGGCGACTACATCATCGTTCGCGAACAGAAGAGTGCCATGAATGGCGAGATTGTCGTGGCCATGATCGATGGTTCCGCAACGGTCAAAACGTTCTATAAGGAGCAGGGGCGTGTTCGCCTGCAGCCCGAAAACGACACCATGGAGCCTATCTACGCGACAAATCCCACGATTCTGGGCAAGGTCGTCGGTTTGATGCGCCGGTTTTCGTAATGCAAAAACGCATCACGGTCTTTGATACCATTCGCGGGTTTACCATGCTGTCGATGGCGGGATTTCATGCCTGCTACGACCTTGCTACCTATATGGTTGGGACATGCCTGGTTTACCCAGACCATCTTCCAAGACATCTGGCGCGCTAGCATCAGTTGGGTATTTTTGCTTATTGCCGGCTGGATGTGCACCCTCTCGCGCAACAACATCAAGCGTGCCGCCAAATATGCCGCTGCCGCTTTAGTTGTATGGGTCGCAACGACGCTTGTCTCAGTCGATGACTCGGTGAACTTCGGCATCATTTTCTGCATGGCGGCATGCACTGCCATTGTTGCACTCGCGCGCCCGGTTCTCGATAGGGTGCCTGCAATATGGGGTATAACGATTTGCCTCATACTCTTTGCCTGTACCTGGAGCATTCCTAAAGCGGTCTACCCTATCCCCTATCTAGCTTGGCTGGGTTTCCCAGATCCAGACTTTGTCTCCGGTGATTACTATCCGCTCATACCCTTCTTCTTTATGTACCTCGCAGGCTTCTTTGCCGCTCGAACGGCACAAAAAGCAAACCGCAAAGCGCCAGCATGGGCCTATGCGAATCCCATCCCGGCGCTCGCGAGCCTCGGATGCCATGCACTACCGTTCTATCTGCTCCATCAACCGATTATCTTGGGTGTGCTGGAGCTGATTTATTCCGTTCGGTAACGCTCAAGACGTGGTGCGATACGGATCGGCAGCTTTGCCACAATACGAACGCCGCCCTCAAGATATTCCTCGTGCAGAAGGGTTCCCTGTTCGTGCACGAGCGTGATTAAAGCGCCCTCTCGATACGGAATATCGGCCGAGAGCAACACATCCGTAGCGGCCGCTTCACGAGCGATGCGGTCGACTAAGTCATCAAGACCCTCACCCGTCTGAGCCGAGAACAGCACCGCCTCGGGATAGCGCCGGCGGAAGCTCAAGCGGTCGACGCTATCGAGCAGATCAATTTTATTGAACACAGTAAGCGTCAGGCGCTCACCGGCACCAATCTCGTCAAGGACACGATCAACCGCCTCGAGCTGACGCTCATAATCCTCATCGGAAGCGTCTACAACTTTAAGAATCAAATCGGCGCCGAGCACCTCGGAAAGCGTAGATTTAAACGCGTCGACCAGGCCATGGGGCAGCTTTTGAATAAAGCCGACGGTATCGGTGATCGTCATGCCGCGGCCACCGGGCAAACGGTACGAGCGCGTCGTAGGATCGAGCGTGGCAAACAGCTTATCCTGCGAAAGTACAGTGGATCCCGTCAATCGATTAAGCAACGTCGACTTGCCGGCATTGGTGTAGCCAGCCAACGCCACGCGAAACGCCGGCGATTCAATACGGCTTTTCGATTGCACATCACGACGTTGTTCAACCTGTTTCAGTTCGCGTCGAAGAGCTGCGATCTTATTACGAATTAGGCGACGGTCGACCTCGAGCTGGCTTTCGCCCTGGCCAAAGCGCGAGCCAATACCGCCACGCGTCTGTTCCTTAGCAAGATGGCTCCACATACCTCGCAGACGAGGCAGCAGATACTGCAACTGTGCCAGCTGCACCTGCAAGCGGCCCTCACGAGTCTGGCATGCAGGCCAAAGATATCCAAAATCAATGCCGTACGGTCAATAATCTTGACCGGTTCGCCCACGGCTTTCTCAAGATAGGACTGCTGCGAGGGCGTCAGGTCGTCGTCGAAGATAACAACATCCGCATCCATGCGATGCACCAAGCCGCACAGCTCCTCGACCTTGCCAGAACCGATAAACGATTTGGGATAGGGTTTAACCAGGCGCTGCGACAAGCGTGCCACGCATTGGGCTCCAGCAGTGTGAGCCAAGCGCTCGAGCTCGTCGAGCGAACGGTCGAGCGGCCAGACGTTATCGCGCCACTCAACACCAACCAAGATGGCGCGCTCAGGTTCAGGCGCCGTAGGGACCAAAGGAAAACGAGCCATTAGGCAGCCTCGATGCGACGGTAAATATCAGCAACGACCTCATCGATCGTAAACTCATCCATATCGAACCACACGATGCGATCATCACGCTTAAACCAGGATAGCTGGCGCTTGGCATAGCGACGTGAGCGCATCTTGATAAGCTCACGGGCCTCATCCATGGTAATAGCGCCTCGCAAGGCATCAATAATCTCTTTGTAACCGATTGCCTGCATCGACGTCAGTGCATCACTTAGGCCCTGGTCCATAAGACCACGGACTCATCAACCAGCCCCTGCTCAAACATAAGGTCGACACGCAGGTTAATGCGCTCATAGAGCACTTTACGGCTACGCGTCAGACCAAACCACAAGGCATGATAACGCTCACGCGGAACGCTGAATTTCGACTTCTGCTCGGCATACGACACACCGTCATCGTGCATCTCGAGCGCACGAATCACACGACGCACGTTATGGGATGAATCACGGCAGCCGATTCGGGGTCGCGCTCGGCAAGCAGGGCATGCAATGCTTCCTCTCCAATGCGCTCGGCAAGCTCCTGATAGCCCGCGCGACGTTCGTCCTCGAGTTCTCCCGAAGGAAAATCCATTTCATCGAGTGCGGCCTTGAGATACAGGCCCGTACCGCCGCAAAAGACCGGAAGACGTTGCTCACCAAGCAAACGCTCGACATATGCTCGGGCGTCCGACTGGTAGAGCGCGGCAGAATACGCGACGCCCGGATTCACGATATCGACAAGGCGCAACGGTGCCGAGCACTCCTCGGGCATCATCTTGGCCGTACCGATGTCCATACCACGATAGATTTGCATCGCGTCACAAGACAACACTTCAGACGACAGGCGAGCAGCCAGACGGTCGGCAACATCGCTCTTGCCGACCGCCGTCGGACCGACGATCGCTACGGCAGAAAGGCTTGCACCAGGAGAGATCATTAGCGGGGCTCGCCCACGACGGAGCCAGACAGATACCACGTCTTGGCGACATCAATATCAACATCGACGATTTTGCCGATGAGTTGATCGATGCTATAGCCAGCAGGAATCGGCGCATGCACCGTCTGGTTCTTGGGGCTCTTGCCCAGAAGGACAGCGTCGTTCTTCTTGCTCCTGCCCTCAATAAGTGCAGGCACCACGGTGTGAAGCTCGCCCTGGTTATACTCGTGCGCCGTCGTCTCGATAACCTTGACCAGACGGTTAAAGCGCTCAAGGATAACCTCATGCGGGGTGGGATCATAAATCTCAGCTGCCGGGGTACCGGCGCGCTTGGAGTAAATAAACGTGTAGGCCTGGGCATAGCGCACCGTCTCGGCAAGCGAGAGCGTCTGTTCAAAGTCTTCCTCAGTCTCGCCCGGGAAGCCCACAATGATGTCGGTCGAAAGCGCAATATCGGGCATACGGTTACGAATACGATCGACCAGGCCCAGATAATCCTCGCGCGTGTACCGACGATTCATCTCTTTAAGAATGCGCGTGGAGCCCGACTGAACGGCCAAGTGAAGCTGCGGCATGACGGCAGGTGTCTGGGCCATAGCATCAATGGTCTCGGGCAGCAGATCCTTAGGATGCGAAGAGGTAAAGAAGATGCGCTCGACGCCCGTATTGCCCACCGCGCGCAGCAGATCGGCAAAGCGCGGCTTGCCAAAGAGATCGCGACCGTAGGAGTTAACGTTTTGGCCCAGAAGCGTAATCTCGCGCACGCCCTGACGCACGAGCCCGGTCACCTCGTCGACAATCTCCTCGAAGGGACGGCTCTTCTCACGACCACGGACGTACGGCACGATGCAGTACGTACAGAAATTGTTGCAGCCCGTCATGATGGGCACCCAGGCGTGATACTGCGTCTCGCGATGCCACGGCATACTCATGCGTCGGTATCCTCATGCTCATTCGTACGGATATGGCGCTTACCATCCAAAAACGCCTCGGCGATAAGCTCGGCCACGTGCGCAATAGAATGGGTGCCGAAAATGACGTTGACGTTATCGACGTTGGTGAGCAAGCCTCACCATCGCGCTGGGCGATGCAGCCGCCCACGGCGACAACACGCTTACCCGAAGGCGAAGGAGGAAGGCTCTTGCAGGAATTGCACTGACCATACAGGCGCGTATCGGCAGCCTCGCGCACACAGCACGTCATGAACACGACAATATCGGCATGCTCCGGATCGAGCGCCATAAGACAGCCAAACGAATCGAGCAGGCCACTCACGCGCTCGGAGTCGTGCTGGTTCATCTGGCAGCCGAATGTGCGGATAAAGTAGGTTTTACCGGCAAGAATATCGCGTACGGAACGCTGGTCCATGAGCTTACATCCTAACGATGGTATCGACGGGCGCATAGGTGCTACGAGCGTGCAGATGGCTCGCTTACGCAACAGGCTTGACGTCGTCCATGACGACATTATCCATAGCAGCCCGATTAATCTGGTGAACGTAGATAGAGAGACGAATTGCCGTGCGCGACTCTCCGTTAATGAGAATGTCGGAGAACACCGGCGCGCAGGAGACATCGAAGCCGGTCGGAATCAGAAAGCCGCGCGCAATGGCGACGGCCTTGATGGCCTGGTTGACGGCGCCAGCGCCGACGCATTGAATGTTGACGGGGACGCCATCTTTGACCATGCCGGCAATGGCGCCGGCAACGGACGCGGGCGATGATTTGCTTGATACCTTCAGGCAATCCATGAAGAAACTCCTGCGTTTAAAAGTACGTTTTAACTGCAATAACTGTATCGTACCGAGCGGACTCGGTAAAGATTTTATTCCTCTTTGGCAAGATCGAACGTCACCGTGATGCGATCACGCGAAACGCGAATCTTAGGGTCGCCGCACAGATTGAGGTAATACCGGGCGGCAAGGTCGTTAAAGTCACGCTCGACAGCACGCGAAAACTGCGCCATGTCATCCTTGGCGATGCGAAGGCCTCGACGGTCCTTGGCAAGATCGACGGGAGCCGGCGCATGCGAGGTGGAATCGCGCTCGCGCAGCAGACGCGCGGTCACGCCGCGGACGGGCTTAATCTGTCCCGACAGAATACGGTGGCAGTGCGCTCGGACATCTCGAGACCCAGCCCGGAGCAGATCCGGATAAAGTCCTCGGCATCAGAGGCAAGGCCCAAACGATCGATAACCGGAAGCTCGCACTCGTCATCGATAAAGAGCAAGCGCGACGTATCGAGACGGCTCGAAGCCTGAGCGTACAGGGTCGCAGCAATCTCGGACGGAGAGCCCAGATACACATCGCAGCCACGCAGCTCCTCAAGGGCAAACTCGCACGCTGCGCGAATGATGTTATGGGGTCCACGAGCGCATACATAGCGACCGTCTTCGTCTTTAACCGCCTGAGGCCAGCTCGACTGGTCGGCGCGCTCGCTCAAGCGATCGGTGGCAACGCACACCTTAAACGCAGAACCCAAATCGACGCCCGATGTAACAACGCGTGCCTCATCCGTGTTCTGCTTGATAGAGAACAGCGCCATACCACGACCGTGAACACCCCAACGGTCCATTTTCATGCTCTCAAGCTTGGAGGTGACACGGGCATCGAAGATACGCTCCTGCATGTCCTGCGGCACACCCGAACCGTTATCCAGGAAGAGGAGGGTGCGAACACCCTCCTCCTTGGTCGTGGCGAGATAGACCTTATCGGCTCCGGCATCGCGAGCATTACGCAGCATCTCGATGACAATGTCCTCTACATGCTGAATGTCATGCTTGGCCTGACGGCGCTCGGCCTCCGAAACGCGGAGGCGGACATACCCCTCGCCAAGGTTTTCCTCGACGCGAAGGTTGCCCTCCCCCGACATCGACGCGATAAATGAGATGAGCTCGTTCGCATCGTTCATGTTATTTAGCGATATCGACGGCACGGCTCTCGCGAATCACGACGACGCGCACCTGACCGGGATACTCCATCTCTTCCTCGATCTGATGGGCGATATCGTGCGCAAGCACCGTGGACTGGGCATCGGAGATCTTGTCCGGCTGAACCATGACATGGACCTCGCGACCGGCCTGCATGGCATAGGTACGCTCGACGCCGTCGTGAGAGTTGGCAATCTCCTCGAGCTTCTCAAGGCGCTTGATGTAGTTCTCGGCCGACTCGCGACGGGCGCCGGGACGAGAAGCGGAAACGGCATCGGCAGCCTGGACCAGAACGTCGAGCACCGTGTTGGGGTCGACATCGGCATGATGGGCCTCGATCGCGTGGACGATAACGGGCTTCTCGCCATAACGGCGGGCAAGCTCGGCGCCAATGACAGCATGCGGGCCCTCAACATCGTGGTCGATGGCCTTGCCCAGGTCGTGCAGAAGGCCGGCGCGCTTGGCGGTCGCAACATCCAGACCAAGCTCGGAGGCCATAACGCCGCACAGGTCGGAGACCTCAAGCGAGTGTTGCAGCACGTTCTGACCAAACGAGGTGCGGTAGCGCAGAGCGCCCAGGGTCTTGACGATCTCGGGATGCAGGTCGTGGATACCGGTATCGAAGGCGGCCTGCTCGCCGGCCTCGCGCACACGCTGCTGAACCAAGTCGGCGGCCTTGTGGTACATCTCCTCGATGCGAGCGGGGTGAATACGACCGTCGGCAATGAGATTCTCGAGCGCCACGCGGGCGTCTCACGACGGACCGGATCGAAGCTCGAAAGCACAACGGTCTCGGGGGTGTCATCAATCACGAGGTTGACACCGGACACCTGCTCAAAGGTGCGGATGTTGCGACCCTCGCGACCGATGATACGACCTTGAGGTCATCGGAGGGAATATGCACGGAAGTGACGGTGACCTCGGCGGTATGGTCGGCGGCGCAACGCTGAATCGCCAGGGAGAGAATCTCCTGAGCGGTCTTGTGGCACTCGGCGCGGACCTGCTGCTCGGACTCACGGATGATGGTGGCCGCCTCGTGGGTAACCTCGCCGCGGACCTTGTCGAGCAGCTCCTTGTGAGCGTCCTCGCGCGTAAGGTCGGCAATACGCTCGAGCTCTGAGGTCTGCTTGGCGCAGAGCTCCTCAAGCTCGCGAGAGCGCTTCTCGACCTGACCGGCCTGGCTGGACAATTGATGCTCGCGTTTATCGAGCGCATCGTTGCGGCGATCGAGCGATTCCTCGCGCTGCATCACACGATTTTCGAGCGTGCGAATCTCGCTCTTACGCTGCTTGTCCTCGGCCTCAGCGGCCTGCTTGTTCTTGATGATCTCTTCCTTGGCCTCGAGCAGAGCCTCTTTTTTGAGGGTCTCGGCCTGACGCTTTGCATCACCGATCAGGGACTCTGCCTGCGCGTGTGCCGACTGGATCTCTTCGTCGGCCTCGTGAAGACTACCCTGCTTGGCGGTGCGCATGTAGGCAATGGCGGCGATGGCACCCAAAACGAGGCCAACGAGCGCTGCAATGATAGGCATGCTCACTCCTTTTTATGGATTCGTTACACAACAAAGCGAACCGTCCTTACGAACGGCTCGCGACATTTGAGTAATATGGGCGCAGCTTATGCGGGTCGGATACAGATAAACATATAAACAAACTCATCACAGATGAGCACATATCACAAAGCAAATGACGGTATTTATCCTACGTTGAACCGCAACAACTGTCAAATAAACGCACCCGGCACGGCGCCAATCGAGCGGAGAACGGCAGGGGCGTAACGGGTGCTATGCTTACACGGCGCACTCCTCGCTTAAGGCATCGAGACGTGCCTTAACGGCATCGGCGGCGATGTGATACGAAAAACCCTTACCCATCAAAAACCTGACGAGCTTTTCGAATGCACGGACCTCGGGGACGCGACGTTTAGCGAGCAAGGCCGAAGCGCGGGCCAAGTCGTCATCCACGGCAAAATATGCCTCGGGATACCCGGGGATATCGTCAAGCACGACATGACGACGCTTGAGCTCAACCTCGATCTTGCGCTGTCCCCAGCCGCGACGTTTGCGCTCTTCGATAAAGTACGAGCAAAAACGGTTCTCATCCAAAAAACGATACTCGGTCGCACGAGCAACGGCAAAATCGATCGCGGGCTGTCGAAAGCCATAGCGCGCCAACTTATCGCGCACCTCGCCCGTGGCATGATCACGGCGCGAAAGCATCTCGGTCACCATGGTGAGTGCACATTTACGTTCGATAAGCTGCACCGCCTCGCGAAAGTCATCCCAATCACAGGGAAGATCGGGCGTATACGTACAGGCGCGCCACGCGCACGGGAATCCAAATGGAACGTTCAAAACCGCCCTCAAGATCGCAATCGATATACGCGCAGGGCTTTTTAGACGCATAACCGTTCGAGAACGAGGAGGCCGCCTTCTTATCGGGAAAGACGACCGTGGCGTCGGTCACCGTATACGACATGTCGGCATCCGCTACTCGTCGTCATCGTCGAGCATTGCGGAGCCATCGATGGCGTACAGCTCATCAAACTCCTCGGGGGCGGGCTGGCCGGTCAACTCAACCTCGGAGGGGGCATCGTCGTCATACTCAAGGCCGCAGGCAAGGCGAACCTTGTGCTCGATCTCGTCAGCGCAATCGGGATGCTCACGCAGGAATGTCTTGGCGGCCTCGCGACCGTTGCCGAGCTTATCCTCGCCATAGGCAAACCAGGACCCCATCTTTTTGCAGATGCCGCACTCGACGGCCATATCCAGAATCGAGCCCTCTTTAGAGATGCCGGTGCCGTACATGATGTCAAATTCGGCCGAGCGGAACGGAGCGGCCACCTTGTTCTTAACGACCTTGGCACGCACGCGATTGCCGATAACCTCGTCCTTGAGCTTGATGGTATCGATTTTGCGAATATCGATTCGTACGGAAGAGAAGAACTTGAGCGCGCGGCCGCCCGTGGTGGTCTCGGGGTTGCCGAACATGACGCCGATCTTCTCGCGCAGCTGGTTAATGAAGATGCAGGTCGTGTTGGACTTGGAAAGCGAGCCGGCGAGCTTGCGGAGCGCCTGGCTCATCAAACGAGCCTGCAGACCCACCGTCGTGTCACCGATCTCGCCTCGATCTCGGCACGCGGAGTCAAGGCGGCAACAGAGTCGACGACGATGGCGTCGATGGCACCGGAGCGCACAAGCATATCGACAATCTCGAGCGCCTGTTCACCCGTATCGCTGGGAAATCAAGACCTCATCGATATCGACGCCGATGCGCGCGGCATAGGTGGGATCAAGCGCGTGCTCGGCATCGATAAATGCCACAACGCCGCCCATGGCCTGCGCCTCTGCAAGGATCTCGAGCGAAAGCGTCGTCTTACCGGAGGACTCGGGGCCATAAATCTCGACGATACGGCCGCGCGGCACGCCGCCGATACCCAAGGCGGCATCGAGCGCCAGAGAGCCCGTCGGAATAGCTTCGACCTCGAGCTCGGGACCGCCGTCGCCATACCTCATGATAGAGCCTGGCCGAACTTCTTCTCGATCTCGGCCTTGGTGGTGGCGATCATCTCGTCGCGCTCTTTGCCCGTCGTGCGTGCATGAACGGTACGTACGGGACCTGAATTCTTGGCCATGAATAGCCCTCCTCTTAACAACCTGAAACGATAATAAACGAACGGCTGTTCGTGGTCAACCGTTCAGATTCATCATATGCACCTGACCATTCCAAAACCCGACCAAACGCCGACCAATCACCGACCAAACGCTTGACCGCGCCAATCACAAATACGACTGCTCGAACAAATTTAGGCCATATACCAGCGCAAACACCAATACCGTCAAAGGTCCCTATCTCCACAATTAAGGGGCCCTAAGGCCCTTAAACCACGTCTATTCCATAGAATTGAGCACGCGGACAATGCACTCCAAAGCCTCCGCGACCGCATAGGCCCGAACGCACGACCGATCGCCTCATAATGGCAACGTGCAGACTCGACAACCGGCGCTCCCCCATCGGCCGCGCGATACGCCCAGCAATATAGAACGTGCCGGCAGGGTCTTGCTCGGTGCCGCCACCGGGCCCAGCGTAGCCCGTTGCGCTTACGGCAATATCGCTCTGATAGAGTTCAAGCGAGCCCGCGGCCAATCTCGCGCGCCGTCTGATGCGACACGGCACTAAACCGATCGAGCGTTTCCTGCTCGACGCCGAGCACGCGATGTTTGATCTCATCGCAGTAGGTCACCGCACCGCCACGAAGCACCGCCGAGGCACCCGGGATATCGGCAATCGTCGAGGCGATCATGCCCGCCGTCAGCGACTCCGCCGTCGACACCGTCACACCACGGGCACTCGCGCGCTCGACAATATCGCGCGCCAACTCCTCGTTGTTTGCGGCGATCTGCAAATAAGACTCCGTCATACCCACCAGGACCTAGACCGAAAAGACGATCTTACGGCAGTTCCAGAAGTACTGGGCACCCGAGACAATGGTCAAAATCACGGCGATGACGTACAGGAAGCGCGACACCGAATAGACACCGAGCAGCAGCGACACCGGCCCCAGCTGAAGACCGGCCATCGCAAAGACGCACAGATAGCCGCAGATAGAGACCATCGTGGTCGCCGTCTTATACTTGCCGAGCTTATCGGCGGCAACGACCACACCGGCAGCACTTGCGACCATACGAAGGGCGCTCACCAACAGCTCACGGAACAGGATAATGAACACGGACCACACGGTCACCGCGCCAAAATCCAGGAACAGCAGCAGGGCCGAGAACACCAGCAGCTTGTCGGCGATGGGGTCCAAGAACTTGCCGAAATCGGTGATCTCGTTGCGCGAGCGTGCCAGATAACCGTCGACCTTATCGGTGCACGACAGGATCACATACAGAATGAAGGCGGCGGCGGCGAGCGGGCCGTCGAAGGTGCTCCAGTCCGTACAAGCAACGCTCGCGTGAGACAGAGCCGAGACGATCATGAACACCGGGATAAAGACGATGCGAACGCACGTCACGATGTTGGCGGGCGTCCAAACACTCGTCAGTTCCTTATTGCTCTCGTTTGCCACGACGCTCTCCTACTCCACAACATGACCGATAAGCTCATAGCAGAAGCTATCGGTAAACTCGACAGTCAGAATATCGCCCACGGACGCCTCGCTGGCATCCAGATGCACCGCGCCATCGGAATCGGGCGCCTGGAACCAGGCGTGACCGATCAGCTCGGCGCCGTCCTCGGTCTCCTCGATGCCATCGACGATCACCTGGGCGCGCTCGCCACATGGGCCGCCGTGGCGCAAAACCGAGCGACTCGGCAGATCCATGGGCCTCCTGGGCGCGCTCGAGCTTGACCTCCTCATCGACCTGGCCCTCCATCTTGGCGGCCAGGCTGCCTTCCTCACGCGAGTAGGCAAAGACGCTCGTGTAGTCAAAGCCGACGGTGTCCATAAAGTCGATAAGATCGCGGAACTCGTCGTCGGTCTCGGTCGGGAAGCCGACCATGGCCGTGGAGCGAATCACAATACCGGGGATGCGCTCGCGAAGGTCGCGGAACAGATCCTCGAGCTCCTGGCGCGAACCGGAGCGACGCATGGCCTTGAGGATGCGCGCATCGCAGTGCTGTACGGGGATATCGATATAGGGCAGCACCTCGGGCGTATCGCGAATCGTCTCGATAAGCTCGTCGGTCATGCCCTCGGGCTGCAGATAGAGCACGCGGACCCAGACGTTATGCGGGCGCACAGCCTCGGCGACGGCACGCAGCAGCTGCGCCAGATTGCGCGGCGAGCCTCGGCGACGTCCTCGTCGGCAAAGTCGGTGCCCCAAATGCCTGTGTCCTGGCCGATCAGCACGATCTCGCGCACACCGCCGGCAACCAGGTCACGCACCTCGGAGATAATGCTCTCGGCATTGCGCGAATGATAGCGACCGCGAATATAGGGGATCATGCAGAAGCTGCAAAAACGATTGCAGCCATCGGAAATCTTGACGTAGGCAACGGCACCCTCGACGGTACGCTTGACCTGCGGGATATAGGCCGCGATCTCGCGCTCCACGCCCAGTACGCCATCGATGACAGAGACGATACCGTCTTCCTCATCGGCCTTCACAAAGGCCGCGACCTCGGGAAGCTCGTCGGGCAGGTCGTCGCCGTAACGAGACGGCACGCAACCGCACATGACGATGGGGCATGCGCGAACGCCGTCCTGCACCTCGTTAGCGAGCTCGAGCGTGGTCTCGATACTCTCGGACGTCGCCGAGGCGAGAAACGAGCACGTGTTGACGATGGCGATATCGGCATCCTGCGGATCGAATGCTTCCTCGTAGCCCGCAGCGGACAGCAGCGAACGCATGCGGTCGGTATCGACCTCGTTCTTAGCGCACCCGAGGGTGATGTAGAGCACGGAGCCCAAAGGTGTATCCATGTTGGAGAACGGTCCTTTCGAGTAAGTTAGCGGTAGTTGGTAAACTGCAGCGGCTGGCCGTAGTCTTGGTCGCGCAGGAACTGGATCACGGTCTGCAGCGCGTCCTTAGAGGCCGAGGAAACGCGCAGTTTATCGGCTCGATGGTCACCTTGACCTTGAGTTTTTGATCCTTGATGTCCTTATTGATCTTCTTGGCGGTCGCCTGGTCAATGCCCTCGACGATATGGCCGAGCACGCGCACGGTACCGCCCGAAGCCGCCTGCGGCGCGTCCCAAGAGACAGCCTTAAGATCGATGCCGCGCTTGATGAGCTTAGAGCTCAGCACGTCAATGATCTGCTTGGAGACGAAATCGGCCGGGGCATTGATTGTAAAGAGCTTGTCGCCCTTCGAAAGCTCGATGGTGGCGCCGGAGTCCTTGAGGTCATAGCGCTGAGAGATCTCGCGGGTGGTCTGTTGGAAGGCGTTATCGACCTCCTGCATATTGACCTCGGACACAACGTCGAAGCTGGAATCTTTAGCCATGGTTCTTCCTTTCGGTACGGGGAGCCTTAGTAGCTGTCGTACGAATAGTCATCTGAATCGTTTACAGTCTGGCCGTCGGATGCCGTGTCGGTACCGTCGGTAGATTGGGCGTCGGTGCCGTCGGTAGACTGGGGGTCGGTGCCGTCGGCGGTATCGGTGCCGTCGGTACTCTCGCCGTCTTCGGAGTCAGTGGTCTCCTTCTTGGGAACGGTAATGGTCACGCGCGCCACACCCGATGTCTTGGTGTCGTAGCGAACCTTTTCACCGTTCTTGGTAACCGTGACATCGGAGGGCTTGGACGTGGTGATCTCGATCGAGACTCGGGCGTGTACTCCTGCTCAAAGGGACCGGTTGCCTGGGCGCCAAAGACCGATTTACCGTCGACCTTGACCTCGATCCAGGCGGTCTTGCCCTTGACAACGGAGACCTTGACCTTGATGACCTCGTCCTCTTTCTTTTTCGAGTTCGCCTTGGCGGCATCGGAATCGGCAGAATCCGTCGCCTCGTCGGTGCCTTCATCCTCGTCAACGGATTCGGTCTTCTTGGAAGACTTCTTGGTCGTCGTCTTGGTAGCCACGGGCGTATCGGGCGTCGACTCGGGTGCAGAAGAGCCGCAGCCACGCAGGAGAACCACGATGAGCAAAATCAGCAAAAGCGCCACGGCACCGATGCCGGCGTAGATGATGCGCGGATCGAGTCCATTATTCTGGGGAGCACGTCCACCACCGCGTCCGCGATTAGAACCACCGCGACCGTTTACCTGCGGCATACGGCCACGACCGTTATCGGGACGACCACGATAGCCGCTCTGGCGCTGCGAGCCACGCTGACCCGAACGATGCGCAAGCTCACCACGATTCTGATAGTCACGCTGGCCAGAGCGAGGCGCCGAAGAGCGCTGCCCGTAAGGCTGCGATTGCGAACGGAGGCGCGGCGTCACCTGCGTGGTATCGGCGTCGGCATATCCACCGCGGGAACGCCCGGCAGAAACTCCGCGATAACCACGACCGGAGTAGCCTCCGTCGCCGTAACCGGCGCGGGGATCACGACTCAACCGCGAGCGGCGGGAAGCGCAGTGTCATCCGGCATGGGCGTACTGCGAAAACGATCTCGCTGAGAACGAATCTCCTCGCTGGAGCCCGTCTCGGTGATATAGCCCGCCTGCGGAGGGCGCTGGCCGTACCGCGTCGAGCGACCACCCTGAACCATCAGAAAGCGTCCGTTATCGACCGACGAACGCGAGTTAACGTAGCCGGCAGCATCCTGAAAACGACCGCCCTGCTGCGAGGTCTCGCGTTCATATGCCATGAGGTCATCAAAATAAGCGTTGACGACCTCGCGAGGGTTAAGCCCCAAAAAGCGAGCGTAGCTCGAAATCATGCCCTGCGCATAGCCGCGCGGGGGCATCGATGCAAAGTTACCGGTCTCGAAAAACTCGATGATCTGCGGCCTGATTTTGATGGTGTTGGCGACCTGCTGGATGGAAAGGCCCATCCGGCGACGCTGCTCGAGCAGCATGTCACCAAAGCGTGCAGCCATCAGAATCCTCCAAACTCACGATCTTCACGTGCCATCTCGCGTCGACAGACTCCAGCGCGGCAAGCCCCTCTTCATCCAGCAGGACCTCGCGCGGCTTAGAACCATCGGGCGGGCCGACGACACCCTTTTCTTCCAGCATGTCCATAATACGCCCGGCGCGCGCATAGCCAACCTTGAGGCGGCGTTGCAGGCCAGATGTGGAGCCCAGCTGCGATTCCACCACAATATGGGCGGCCTCCCAGATAAGCGGGTCGTCATCTTGCGGCTCGGCAACGCCCGTGCGAACAATGCCACCGCCACCAGCCATAGACATGGAAGCGGGCGCCACGGCAGACAGAATCTCCTCGTGATAGTCGGGCTCGCTTTGCGACTTAACGAACTCGACGATCTCGTTGATCTCATCGTCCGAGACAAAACAGCCCTGGATACGGCGGGGCTTGCCCCAGTCGACCTTGGAGAACAGCATGTCACCCAAACCGGTGAGCTTTTCGGCGCCCATCTGGTCGATAATGACGCGGGAATCGATGCCCGTAGCCACGTTAAAGGCGATACGGTTGGTGATGTTGGCCTTAATAAGGCCCGTCACCACGTTGGAACTGGGGCGCTGCGTAGCCACGATAAGGTGAATACCGGCGGCACGGCCCAGCTGGGCGATACGGACGATCGAGGCCTCGACATCCTTGCCGGCTACCATCATCAGGTCCGAGAGCTCGTCGATGATGATGACCAGATAGGGCATCTTTTGCGGCGGGTTATCGTAATGCTCAAACTCGCCGGCAGCTTGCTTTTCGTTGTAGGTCGAAATCTTGCGAACGTTGAGGCGCTCGAAGACCTTCAGGCGACGCTCCATCTCGGACACGGCCCACTGCAGCGCACTGGCAGCCTGCTTGGGCTCGGTCACCACGGGCACGTAGAGATGCGGCAGGCCGTTATAGCCCGCAAGCTCGACGCGCTTGGGGTCGACCATGATCAGGCGAACGTCCTCGGGAAGAGCGCGCATGAGCAGGGTCGTGATGATGGAGTTGATCATGACCGACTTACCGGAACCGGTAGTACCGGCGATAAGCAGGTGGGGCATCTTGGCGAGGTCGGCGACAACCGGCGTGCCTCGGCATCGCGACCGATGGCAAGCTCGAGCGGGCCGCCCTTCACATAGGGAAGCACGTCGCCCAAATTGACGTTCTGGCGCTTGCGATTGGGAATCTCGATACCAACGAGCGAGGTGCCGGGGATCGGCGCGAAGATGCGCACCGACTGGGCGGCAAGCGAAAGCGCGATATCGTCCTCGAGACTCGAGATCTTGCTCACGCGCTCGCCCTCACCGGGCTGCAGCTTAAAGGTCGTGACCGTGGGGCCGGCAATCCACCGACAACGCGGGCGCTACGGCCAAACTCAAGCAAGGTGGACTGCAACGACTCGGCAGTCTGTTCCAGCTCCTTGTCAGAAGACGCGGAGGACGCCGACTGTGGGTTGGCATGCAGGATTTCGAGCGGCGGGAGCTTGAGACCGTCCTCTTGGTCGCCCTCGGCATCGACAGTGGTACCGTCCGCTCCCCCATCGGTGGCTGCAACAGGAGCAGCGGAAGCCGTGGGGGAGGAGGCATCGGCAACCTTGGGATGCTTTAGGAAGTCGGGGATCTGCGGAGCTGCCGAAACGGGATTCACGGCAAACGGCGGTTCTGACTCGTCAGCATTGTCCGGGTCGTCTTCTATCGAAAACCTGTCCGGTGACCTGTCCCGCCTTGGCACGGCGACGCGGCAGCAAGGTTGTCTTGGCGGTCTCGAGCGGAGTCTCGTCGTCCTCGTCATCGCCCTCGGTGAGTTCGATTTCGCTATCGGACCAAGACGGGTCGGGCTCGCTCGTGTTGAGCTTGGGCGCGGCCTTGCCCTTCTTGGCATGACGACGCGGCAGCAGCGTGGTCTTAGCGCGCTCGGCCTCCACGGCCTCGGACACGTCGACAAACGGGTCATCGTCCTCGTCGTCATCCAAAATCGGGTCGGCATCGCCACCCATGACCGTGGTCACGGCGGTGTCATTCCCCTTCTGGCGCAGGATGCTCAGGTGCGGACGGGCGACGCCGGGAACCGACAGGGCCTCTTCATCGCCCCACGGGCTCGCATTGACATCGACACGACGGCGCTCGGCAAAATCGGCGGCGCGATCGCGTGCGGAGCGCAAAACGCCGCCCACCGAAAAGCCGATAATGACCAGGCCAACGACGACAAGCCCCAGCAAGACAACCATGGCAATAGGTTTACCCAGGGCGTTTTGCAAGGTACTTGCGATAAAGGCGCCAATGTAGCCGCCCGATGCGGAAAGGTTTTGCGGCGTAAACATGAGGTCGCACGAATCGCTCGTGCCCGGCACCATCAGCGACAGGATAGAGACAATGGCCACAAACACCACGGCGCCACCCGCGACCGAGCGAATGTTGAGCGGCGAGTCCTCACCCAAAAAGAGCGTGGTGGCAAACAGCAAGATAACGATCGGCAGCACGTATGCGCCCAGCCAAAGCCGAGGTGATAGAAACCGGCGACAGCAGCCGTCACGGGCGCCGTTGCCGGCGAAATCACGGCAATGAAGGATGCAATCGCCAAAACGGCAATGACCACGCCGGCGATATCGCGATTGGCCGAAGGCTCGACCAGGGGCTCGAACTCATCGAACTCCGCCTCGTGACCCTTATTGGCACGCAGATGGGAACCGGCACCCTTAGCAGATGCCGGTTGGTTGTTGGCCTTATTGCCTTTGGCGTTTTGTGCAGATCCGCGCGCCAAACTAAACCTCCATGACGACCGGGATGATCATCGGACGGGTGCGCGTACGGCTCCAGATAAAGTTGGAGAGCGAATCGCGCACGGCCTTGCGAATGGCATCGGATCCGCTGCTGGTAAAGCTAAATTTGCCCTTCTCAATCGTCTTCATGATGGACGCGGAGGCATCCTCGGAGAACTGGTCGTCGATGGCAAACGAAACGCCGCGGCCCGAGAACTCGATAGCCTCGATCTTCTTGTGCTTGAGCGAGACGATGGCGACGGCCGTGACCATACCGTCATTGGCGAGCTTTTGACGATCGCGAAGGACGATGGGGTCGGTGTCGCCGATGCGCAGACCGTCGACATAGACGACGCCGGACTCGACGGGCGCACCGCGTTTGACGATACCGCCGCGCATCTCGAGCGTGTCGCCGTTATCAAGGATAAAGATGTGATCGTCCTTGATGCCCATCTTACGGGCAAGCTGGGCATGGGCGCGCAGATGCACGGCTTCACCGTGAACCGGCATAAAGTAGGTGGGCTTGGCCATGGCCATCATGAGCTTGAGCTCCTCCTGGCTGCCGTGGCCCGAGACGTGGACGAGTGCGCGATTCTTATCCCACACGTCGCAGCCAAGCTTGGCCAGGCTGTTGACGACCTGCTGCACGGCCTTCTCGTTGCCAGGAACGGGAGTTGCCGAGAGGATGACGGTATCGCCCTCGTGGATGGAGAGCGTCTTGTGCTCGCCGTTGGCCATGCGGGACAGGGCCGACAGCGGCTCACCCTGCGAACCGGTGCACATGACGACGATCTTATCGTCGGGCAGGTTATCAATGTCGAAGGCATCGATGATATCGGCATCGTCGATGTTGAGATAGCCAAGCTCACGCGCCACGCGGGTGTTGGTGAGCATGGAACGTCCGGTCACGACGACCTTGCGGCCACACTTGCGGGCGGCATCGCAGATCTGCTGCAGGCGATGGATGTGGCTCGAGAACGACGCGACGAACACGCGGCCCGGCGCGTTCTTGATGGCGTGCAGCAGGTTGGGGCCGACCTCGGCCTCGGACTTGGTAAAGCCGGGAACCGTGGCGTTGGTGGAGTCGGAAAGCAGCAGATCGATGCCCTGCTTGGCGAAGCGGCTGATGGCGGCATAGTCGGGCGTGACGCCGTCGATGGGCGTCTGGTCGAGCTTAAAGTCGCCCGTGTGCATAACGGTGCCCTGGTTGGTGCGAATAAACACGCCCAAAGCACCCGGAATGGAGTGCGTCATGGAGAAGAAGTCGAGCGAGATGCCACCGAGATTGACGTGGCTGCCTCCCTTGACCTCACGGAACTTGGGCGCGCGAATGCGGAACTCGGAGAGCTTACCCTCAATAAAACCGAGCGTCAGCTTGCTCGAGAAGATGGGCACCTTGTTGTTGAGGTCCTGCAGCAGGTACGGAAGCGAACCGGTGTGGTCCTCGTGGCCGTGGGTGACGACGATGCCGCGGAGCTTCTCCTCGTTCTCCAGCACATAGGTGTAGTCGGGAAGCACCAGGTCGATACCGGGCTGGGAGTCGTCGGGGAACATGAGGCCGGCGTCGACGAGCACCATGTCGTCGCCGCACTCGAAGACCGTCATGTTCTTGCCGATGCCGTCAAGGCCGCCGAGCGGAATGATCTTCAAGGGAGATGATTTTTTAGCTGCCATAGGTTCGTGTGGTTTCCTTTCTTCGAAACGGGTCTGGAACAACCGACGGGGCGCTTCTGGCAAACCGACCGCCGGGAACGTACAACAATGCATCGCAGAGTCGATGCAATAACCACAGTATGATACCCATTTGCCCACCAACAGACCACCCATGCATCAAAGCCCCATCTGAACTGGTCTATCCCGCCGGTCTGGGCCATCGGGGGCCGGGGCGGGTTAAGTTTGCTGCTCTACAGTCCTGCGCAAGACGGAAAGCACATTAAGTGCTTTCCTTTGCGTGCGGAACTCGCGACAAACTTAAC
>ENA-OQBT01000431-OQBT01000431.1-human-gut-metagenome-genome-assembly--contig:-NODE-431-length-26387-cov-3.203465_pt1 | contig 26387 bp, 27 predicted proteins | sample MGYA00242749_ERZ504557 | MGnify/ENA primary metagenome ERZ504557 (study PRJEB26092, sample SAMD00036243) | human gut metagenome | host: Homo sapiens | study: EMG produced TPA metagenomics assembly of... | reverse complement strand
TTAACGAAGAGGAGAAATAAATAACTTCAAGATTGTCGAGATGCGTCAAAATTTGGAAGTACAAGGAGAAAATAATGAAGTGAATTAACAATTTGATGTACAATTGAATTAAAAACGGGATTAAAGTATCGTGAAGGTGGATGTACAGTAGGATCAGGAAGAGTTGCTACAATCATCGAGTAATTCTTACTTCTACGATTGAATTTAGGATAATATTTATGAGACTCAGAAAGTTTAGGCTTTCTGGGTCTTTTTTAGATAAATGCATATACTTTTAAAATGATTATGATATAATTAATATTACAACAATAACATGATCGAAATATTGAAGTTCAAAGAGCCGATGTGGGAGCAGATGCTCATAGAGCAAGATTTCATAGTAGCATGTTAGATACAAAGATGTTAAAAGCAAAACAGAAGTTTAAGGAACTTCATGATTCATATGTAATTTTCATTACATAGAATGATTATATGGACAAAGGTTTGCCATTATATCATGTAGAACGAATTATACAAGAAACGAAGGAAAGATTTGAAGATGGCTCACATATAATTTATGTGAATGGAAGTTATAAGAATGATGATGATCCTATTGGAAAATTGATGCATGATTTTCGATGTACAAGTTCTATAGATATGTTTTATGATGAATTGAAAAATACAGTGAAGTATTTTAAGGAAACGGAAGGAGAGAGAAGGCTTAGACCTTTTGTATTCCTTTTTTTGATAAGAAAATGGAATTTTACAAAGCTTCAGCATCTGTACTAAGATAATTAATAATGGTTTCTGTAATGATCAATAGAGGAAGATGAGAATACACAGTAAGACCCTTTTCCTCCATGATAACATTGGAATGTCCAATTAAAACAACATCTGCATATTTTTCTAATTCAGTCATAGATTTGCAGCAACATACAACAGTTCTTGCACCAATGTGACGAGCGACACGAAGAGATTGAGCAAGTTCTGGAGTCGTATTTCTCACAGATAAGACAAACACAGTGTCTGCAGAAGTAACTAAATTTTTTGTTTGTTCCATCCATTTTACGTCTTTGACAACGACAGCATTATATCCCATTAATTGGAGATACATCTGAAAATGTTCTGCAAACATCGCTGTAAAACCTCGGGCATAGATGAAAATTTTTTCAGCATTATTAATATGATCTATGGCTTTTAAAATTGCAGGGATTGGAATATTTTCAATTGTTTGTGTAGATTCCTGATAGACCTTATCTAATAATTTATTGATGGCATAAGGAGATACATTTTTACTTTTATCCTTATCCTCTTTTGAAATTAGATAACGCAATTCTGCGATTCCCTTAAAACCACATTTTTGAATTGTTCTAGATACTGTGGCTGGGGATGAAAATGTTTTATCGGCAATATTTGTAATGGACAGATAAGAAATTTTGTCTTCATTTTGGCTAATAAAATCAACAATATATCGTTCGGTTTCTGATAATTGTTCATATATAGTTTTATCAATTTGAAAAATCATGATAGGACCTCCATAAATAGTGAGTTTAAATATTTATAATAATTGTACCATGTACACGAAAATAATTTCAATTTATGGATGAAAATCGTTTCATAATTAATTTCATGAAGGCTTAAGGATGAAAGTGTTTTCGGTCAAAATCTATTTATTTCTTTTTCAAAATTGATTAAAATAACTACATCAGGTAAAACAAATGAGAAATTCAATGGCCATGAATAACTTGATGTGACAACGTGATAAGAAAAGTCAATGAAAAAGAATAAGGAGGAAATATGTATACAACATTAAAGGAAGTACTCAAGGAAGCAGAAGATCTTAATATGGCTATTGGAGCATTTAATACACATAATTTAGAAATGTTACCATCAATTATTAAGGCAGCAGTTAATCAGAGAACACCCGTGATCATTCAGACAAGTTGCGGAACAGCAAATTATATTGGACATAAAAATTTGGTCAGTGTCTGCAAATCTATGGCAGAACAATATGGAATTGATGTAGTTCTTCATCTAGATCATGCAAAAGACTATGATGAGATTAGAAAAGCAATTGATGCCGGATATAGTTCGGTTATGTTTGATGGATCATCCTTGCCACTAAAAGATAACATTCTTGGAACAAAAAGAGTGGTTGAGTATGCAAAGAAAAATGGTGTTAGTGTAGAAGCTGAATTAGGAACTGTTGGTGGAACAGAAGATGGAGTTGTTGTTGATCAAAAAGATGTTTGTTATACAGATCCACAAGATGCTGTAGAATTTGTGAAACAGACAGGAATAGATGCATTAGCAGTAGCAATTGGTACAAATCATGGACAATATAAATCAAAAACAAATATTAATTTTGAAAGACTGAAAGAAATTAAAGAAGTTATTGATATTCCACTTGTCATTCATGGGGGTACTGGAGTCAAAGAAGAAGACGTTAAGAAAGTCATTAATTTAGGAATTCGTAAATTTAATGTAGGAACAGAACTTCTTGTTGGATGGAACAAAAAAGCAAAGGAATGTTATGATAAAAATAAAGAAAATATTTCAAACAGAGAAAATGTTGTTCCATGTTTAAATACGATAGATGAAATTGTTGAACGAAAGATTAACTTATTTAAAAATATAAAATAATAAGGAGGGCAACAATGAAAGCTGGATTTTATCTAGGAAATCATACTTATGAAGTGAAAGAAATAAAAGACCGCAAGCCAGTAGATCATGAAGTAAAGATTGAAGTTGCGTGGTGTGGACTTTGTGGAACAGATATTCATAAGTTTGAAGGAAAAAATGGAGCGAGTGTTGTCGTACCGCCAATTATTTTAGGACATGAATGTTCAGGAATTGTCACAGAAGTCGGAGAAAATTGTGAAAATTTTAAACCTGGAGACAGGGTAGCTTGTGATCCAAGCTGGGGCTGTGGAAGGTGCGAGTGGTGTAAAAAAGGATATCAAAATTTCTGTATTCATAGACATGGTGTAGCAAAAGGTTTTGCAGAATATGTTTATCCGCCAGAAGAAAATGTATATAAAATTGATCATTCTCTGGATTTAGAAGATGCAGCATTTACAGAACCTTTATCATGTGTATTACATGGGATGGATCTTCTGAATATAGAAAGTGGTTCTAACATTGTTATGTATGGTATGGGATCTATTGGAAGTTTAATGTTACAACTGCTAAAATTAACAGCTCCAAAAAATCTGATCGTTGTTGAACGAGAAGAGAATAAACAAGAGTTAGCAATAGAATTGGGTGCAACGAAGGCATGTACAGATCAAGAGATAGAAGAAATTGCTGACAAATTAAATGTCGATTATGTGATAGAGTGTATAGGCTTAAAAAATACAATGGAACAGGCGATTCATATTGCGGGAAAACGAGCAAAGGTGTTGTTATTTGGATTAGGTGATCCAGAAGAAAATGTATCATTTAATCAATTTGAAGCATATACAAAAGAATTGAGCATTTATACATCTTATTTAAATCCACATACGAGCAGAAAAGCAATTTCATTGCTTGAAAGTGGAGTAATCGATACAAAGAAAATCATTAGTGCAAGATTATCATTAGAGGAGATGGGGGAAGAACTCAAAACAAAGAAGTACTCAAGGAAAGGAAAAGTAATGGTTTCTCTTAGTGGGAAACATTAAGGAGGATAATATATGGTTATATCTGCAATTTTAGTAGGTTTATTAGCAACATGTGGACAATGGTGGTTCTTTGGACCAATCACAAAATGTTTAGTTTATCCATTAACAACTGGTACATTGGTTGGTGTATTTATGGGAGAACCTATGACTGGTATGATCGCAGGAGCGACCATTCAGTTAATATATCTTGGATGGATCTCAGCAGGAGGTACCATGCCAAGTAATACGATCGTAGCTGGAATTTTTGGTACAGCACTTACGATCATGTCTGGAGCAGACCCTAAAATGGCTGTAACATTTGCTATCCCATTTAGTATGCTTGGATTATTATTAAATCAGGTATATATGACAGTAAATGCAGCATGGATTCATCAAGCAGACAAGTTATTGGAAAAAGGAAACATTAAAGGTGTAAGGATCATGAACTACCTGCCATCATTTTGTATGGCATTACTCTTATATGGAGTACCAGTTTTTGCAATGATCATGTTTGGAAGTGATTGGTCACAGTCTATGTTAAATGCGATTCCAGGAAGCATCATCAATGCATTAGAGGTTGTTGGAGGAATCATGCCTGCCTTAGGTATTGCAATGTTATTAAATTATCTTGGTAAAAAAACATTAATGCCATGGTTTTTCGCAGGATTTTTCTTGACAGAATATAGCAAACTTGATTTGACAGCAGTTTCAATCTTTGCAGCGGTCATAGCGATCATTTTATATTTTAATGATAAGAAAACTACAACAGCGCAGCAGGGAGAAAAGAAGAAAGTTAGACGTTTGTCTGTAAATAAGAAAGTAGAAGTAAAAGAGGTAGGTCAGAGTACAGAAGTAGCTGAGGAAATTACAAAAACAATTGATGGACCGAAAAAGAAATTATCAAAGAAAACATTGATCAAGACTTGGCTTTTAACTACAAGTACAGAAGCATGTTACAATTATGAAAGATTACAGGCACTAGGAATTGCGAACTTAATGATCACACCGATCAGAGCATTATATGACAAAGTAGAAGATCAGGTAGCAGAATTAAAGAAAATACCTTGTATTTTATAATTCAGAAGTATTTACAATTGGACCGATCATTAATGGTATTACATGTTCAATGGAAGAGGCAAGAGCGAACGGAGAAAATGTTACAGCAAAAGATATCAACTCAGTAAGAACAGGATTGATGGGACCAGTAGCAGGTATTGGAGATACAGTAATGCAGGGAATCCTTTTCCCAATCTTATTTGGAATTGGATGCTCAATGGCATTAGATGGAAGTTATCTTGGACCAATTTTCGCGACAGTTGTATTTGAAGTATTGATTTTTGCATGTGGATATTTTATGTTTATGACAGGATATAACAAGGAAAAACTTCACTGTTAAAGATTTTAAAAGATGGAACAGTAGATAAAATTATTAATTCTTTCAGTATTGTTGGATTAATGGTAGTAGGTTCTATGGCAGCAACTCGTGTAGCAGTAGATACACCATTAGCAATTAAAGTTGGTGAGGGAGTTACAAAAATCCAGACAGTTTTAAATTCATTAGCACCGGGATTAATCCCACTTGGAATTACAATGCTTGTATGGTGGATGCTTCGAAAGAAAGTAAATACATTATGGATCATCGTAGCGATCTTTGTTGTTGGTATCATTGGATACTATACAGGAATTTTAGGATATGTAGGATAATAAAAAGGAGATAAAGCAAAAATAGGAGGCAAGAAGAAATATGGTAAACATAATTTTGATCAGTCATGGAGAGTTTTGTGAGGGACTATTAAAATCACTGATCATGGTAACAGGAGACGATTATGGAATCAAAACATTAGCGTTGTATCCTGGAATGACGGCAGATACATATAGGGAAAAACTAGATCAGATAATTTTAGAAAATGAGAATTCAGAAGGAACACTGATTTTAGCAGATATTGTTTTTGGAACACCATTTCAGAGTGCAGCATATATGTCAAAAACACATAAGATCGGTCTGGTATCAGGAATGAATATGCCAATGCTGGTTGCAGTTGCCTCCGAAAGAACTGAAAGCAGTACACTAAAAGACTTAATTGAGATTGCAACAAATCCGGATTATCATGGAATTCAAGGAACTTTATTTGAGAAAGGAGAAACAAAGCGTCGTGGAAAACTTAGTATTAACAAGGATTGATGATCGTTTGATTCATGGACAAGTAATGACAGCATGGATCAAAAATAAAAAAGCAACACAGGTGGTGATCGTAGATGATCTTGTAGCAGAAGATGATTACATGATCGAAGTTTTAGAGATGGCAATTCCAGAAGAAATTGCCATCGGAATCTTCAACAAAGAAGATGGTGTTACATTCTTTTCACAAGGATTAGATGAACCAACGATACTTCTTGTGAAAGGACCGGAAGTATTAAATTATCTGGTAGACCATGGAATCAACATTGAAGAAGTTGATGTTGGAGGAATGGGAGCTGGAAATGATAGAAGTGTATTATACAAAAATATCTCTACTAGTTCAGAAGAAAATGATCAGTTCAGAGCATTATTAGGTAAAAATGTCAATGTTTTTATTCAGGTAATGCCAAACAACAAACCAGTAGATATCAGTAGCTATTTAAAATAAGGAGTGATCATATGAATACAGAAAAATTAACAGGAAAGGTTATTGTCATTACAGGAGCAGCAAGTGGAATGGGAGCAGCAATGGCAAAAGACTTTTCAGCAAGAGAAGCCAAAGTAGCGATTCTTGATATGAATGAAGAAAAAGCGCAGGAAGTTATAAAAGAAATTGAGGCAGCAGGTGGTGTTGCAACATTTTATAAGACAGATATCACAAACAAAACACAGATTGAGACGGCAGCTTCAGATGTAGAAGAAAAATTTGGACCAATCACATCTTGGGTAAATTCTGCAGGAGTTTCAAAGATGTTACCATTTCTTGATTGTGATGAAGAACTTTGGGATCTTACGATGAATGTTAATTTAAAAGGAACATTTTTATGTTGTCAGGTAGCAATTGATAAAATGTTAAAAAATGGTGGAGGAACAATCCTTAATATGTCTTCTCTGTCAGGAAAAAAAGCGAGCTCATGGCAGACAATCTATTGTGCAAGTAAATTTGGAGTACAGGGATTAACACAGTCTATCGCAAAAGAATTTGCGGACAAGAATATTCGTGTAAATTCTATTTGTCCAGGAATTGTACATACGGAAATGTGGGATCGATTGAAATATGAATATGCGAAAAAACGTGATTTAGATCCAGAGGAAGTACTACCTTATTTTAAGAAAAACATTCCAATGCATAATTGTAGATCTTCAAGATGTGATTCAGGCAGCCATCTTTTTACTGACAGATTGTTCTTCTTATTTAACAGGTCAATCTATTAATTTAGTTGGTGGAGAGTGGATGGATTAATGAAAAAGACATTGATTCTTTTAGCTGGATATCCAGGAACTGGAAAAAGTTATATGGCAAATATCATTATTAAAAACTTTCCAGAATTAAGATTATTGTCACCAGATGATATAAAAGAAAAATTTTGGGATAAATATGGGTTTGATACTTTAGAACAAAAAGAAGAATTAATTGTGAGAGCATGGAACACATACTATGATGAAATGGAACAAGATTTTTTACATGGGAAAAGTTTGATTTCTGATTATCCTTTTAGCTTAAAACAAAAACCAACATTGGAAAAGTTGACAAAACAATATGGATATCAGGTATGTACGATTCGTCTTATTGGACAGATTGAAGTTTTATTTGAAGACAAAACAAAGAGATTGGATGATTCCAGACATTTAGGGCATATTTTAACAAGTTACCATAGATCAGATAGTAAAATAGAACGTAAAAATGCGGACAACCTTTTAGATTATACAGAATTTTATAAAAGATGTACGCAAAGAGGTTATGGCGAATTTGATTTGGGAGATACGATAGAAGTAGATGTCAGTGATTATGAGAAAATTGAATATCCAAAGATACTACAGTGGTTAGAAGACAGAGTGTGAAAAAACAGGGGAATTTTAATTCTCCTGTTTTTTGCTTCATTTAATCTCTCTATAATGGATTCTTTGTTGTGAGTAAATATAAAACAAGTTATAATAAAAAGGAAACATTGGTCGTAAGGCAAAATTAATAGGAGGATCCGAATGAATCAAACATTAAAGCTGCCAGTTGGAATTGAGAATTTTGAAGATATTCGCAAGCTAGGATTTTATTATATAGATAAGACAAAATTAATTGAACAGCTCTTACAAAATTGGGGAAAAGTAAATCTGTTTACACGACCACGTCGTTTTGGAAAGACACTCAATATGAGTATGTTACGTACTTTTTTTGAAATTGGTATAGATAAATCACTTTTTGAAGGCCTATATATTTCTAAAAATAAAGAATTATGTGATGAATATATGGGTAAGTATCCAGTAATCTTTCTGTCATTGAAAGGAATCGATGGATTAACTTTTGAAGAAGCGATTATTCGGATTACAACGATTATTAAAAATGAAGCACGAAGACACCATTATCTAAAAAATAGTGATAAATTAATAGAAGAAGAGATTAAGCAATTTCAGAGCCTTTTAGATGGAAAAGCTGATGATATAACAGATAGTATCAGACTATTATCAGAACTTTTGTGCAAACATTATGGGAAAAAGACGATTATCCTTATTGATGAATATGATGTTCCGCTAGATAAAGCTTTTCAGAAAGGCTATTATGATGAAATGGTTGAACTTATGAGAGGTCTTTTGGGGCAAGTACTAAAAACAAATGATTTTCTACAATTTGCAGTTTTGACAGGATGTCTTAGAATTTCGAAAGAAAGCATTTTCACCGGACTTAATAATTTTGAAGTTTTATCTATTCTCAATGTTCAGTATGATGAATGTTTTGGATTTACCGATACAGAAGTGAAAAAGATTCTTAGCGATTATAATTTATCAGATCATTACCTTCAGATTAGGGAGTGGTATGATGGTTATCGTTTCGGAAATACAGATATCTATTGCCCATGGGATGTGATTCGTTATTGTAAAAGTCTATGTGCGGATCCCGATGCATTACCAGAAGATTTTTGGTCTAATTCTAGTGGAAATGAAATTGTTCGCAGATTTATAGATAAGGCAGATATTCAGACAAAGAATGAGATTGAGCGTTTGATCAGTGGAGAGTGTATTGAAAAGGAAATTGTAGAGGAGCTTACCTATAATGAGTTGGATAAGAGTATAGAAAATTTGTGGAGTGTGCTTTTTACAACAGGATATCTAACACAACAGGGACGAACTCAAAATGGTAAATATCTTTTGTCGATACCAAATACAGAGATAAGAAATCTATTTACAAAAAAGATCAAAGAATGGTTTAGTGATGTTTCAAAAAATGATGGAAAAACACTAGAAATATTTTGTAATGCGTTTATAGAGAAAAAACCAGAAAAAATTGAACAGCTTTTTGGAGATTATCTATGGAATACGATCAGTATAAGAGATACAGCAATCGCAAAAGAGAAGAAAGAAAATTTTTATCACGGAATTTTACTCGGTCTTCTTGGATATAAGTCAAGCTGGCTGATAAAGTCAAATGCAGAATCAGGAATCGGATACAGTGATATTCTGATAGAGGCTCCGGAGAATCGAACGGGAATCGTCATTGAATTAAAGTATGCCGAAGATGGAAATATGGATGCAGCGTGCAAGCAGGCTTTAAAACAGATTGAAGATAAAGACTATATTGCTAAATTGAAGCAAGATGGAATGCGAAATTTCATTAAATATGGTGTTGCTTGTTATAAGAAAGACTGTAAAGTCATGATTTATGAAGAATAAAAAACAACTGATGATGGGAGATATAAATATGGGGAAAGAAACATTTGAAGGAAAAAAACTCATTGCACGATAGGAATAATTGGACATCGAGGTCATGGAAAAACGACTTTAACAGATGCAATTAAAAAAACTCTTACAACAAGAGAAGAGAGAAATATAAGCTTGACATCTAGCATTGAATATGGAGCTATCCTAGTAGTATCTGCAATAGATGGAATCATGTCACAAACAGCAGAACAGATCATGATTGCTCATCATATGGGAATGCAACATATCGTAGTATTTATGAATAAATGTGATATGGTAGATGATATGGAAATGCTGGAATTGGTAGAAATGGGGATTCGTGACCAACTATATCAGTGTGGATTTGTTGGATCTGATATTCCGTTTATCTATGGAGCTGCTTTAAAAGCACTTGAAGGTCCAGATGGAGAATGGGGAGATAAGATCATGGAATTGATGGATGCGGTGGATAAATATATTCCAGATTCACAGTCTGAAATAGATCAAGCTTCCTCTATACATACAAAGTTTACAGTAGAAGTATACATGTTAGATATCAATGAAGGTGGACGAGACACAGGATACTTTGATGATGACCGTCTGCAGTTTTATTTCAAAACGACGGATGTAACAGGAGAGATTCAATTGCCAATAGAAATAGATATGGCTATGCCAGGGGAAACACTGGATATAACAATTGAATTAATTCAACCAATTAAGATAACAGAAGAAGAACCTTTTATCATTCGTGATGATGAATGTACGGTTGGATTGGGAAGAGTTGCTACGATCATCGAGTAATTCTTACACTATTCTTCATGGAGTAGTGTAAAAAAAGTAAAAATCAAAAAATAAATATCAGATCAAATAAAAATAGTGTCAAGATCAATAAAAATCTTGGCACTATTTTACGTTAGAAAAATCTATCGTATTTTGCAATCAATCAATTTTTAATATAAGGAACCATCACTTCCAGAATCTCAAGCACATGATCTCTCTGTGATGGATTAAGTTCAGCTGCAATTTCCATCAATTGATTATTGTGATGAGCCGGGGTATCAACATCAAATATTCTTTGCCCATCACCAAATAAAAGATAATCAGCAGATACATCCAATGCAGTAGTAAGAGAAGCAAAACTATGAATAGACATGGCTTTGCGTCCAGCTTCGATTTCATAGATATAATGCTGACTGACACCAGCTTTTTCAGCAAGCATTTCCTGTGTCAGATCTTGCCCTTTTCGGGTAAGTTTGATGCGTTTTCCTAATTCTTTTAAATCGATTTTCATAAAATACCTCCATAAAAAATAAGTATTACCAGGAGCTATGAAAAACCACTATCCAGCAGTGATAGTGACGGCTATAAATATTGCTGATAGCAACATTGAATGTTATGATAGATAGGAAAATGAGAAAAAACGAGAAAGAAGGAGTCATGCAGAGAGAAAACGAGCGTATTATCTATCATTTGATGCATTTTAATGAGAAGGATAAGGAGTGGAGTGAGAGACCATATTTACTCTTGGAAGATATGGCAATTGTTTTTGATATTCTTGATCTGGATGATCGATCCATACAAAGAATCGATCATAAAAAGGCAAACAAAGAACAATGGTCGGATCAGTTTTTATGGGAGAGTGCAAAGAAGAATACAAAACAGTTTCTGCCTGCTAAATTTGAGCCTGTATATAAAGATTTTCGAGGACATACCGAAGACAGACCGGTATTTATGGTGTCAAACAAAATACAGAGATATGGAGCAGGTGTGATTTGCTATGAAGATTTTCTAGGCGACATTTCAAGAAAATATAATAAGAGTTTGTATCTTCTGCCAACCAGTATTCATGAAATGTTATTACTGTTTGATGACGGAGAAGATCAGGAAGAGGATTTATTGCATATACTAGAGAAGTCTGATCAGCAATTAAGCAAAGAAGAATTTCTGTCCGATAATATCTATTATTATGACAAATATATGGGAGAGTTGATCAGTTTATTTTAATGTTGAAGTTTTGGTACGAATAACGTATGATAAAGAAAACTGACCAAACAAAGAAAGGGGTAGAGCTCATGATACCAGGGATCGTAATCGGAGTGATCGTGCTTGTCATTGTGATATGGCTGATCAGTTCCTACAATGGATTTGTAACATTAAGAAATAAGACAGAAGAGGCATTTTCAGCAATCGATGTGTCATTAAAGAAGCGTTATGACTTGATTCCAAACTATGTAGAAACCGTCAAAGGTTATGCGAAACACGAATCAGAGACATTAGAGAAAGTCGTAGTCGCAAGAAATCAGGCGATGACAGCGACAAATATCGATGATAAGATCAAACAGGAAAATGTACTGTCAGGAGCACTGAAATCTTTATTTGCAGTGTCTGAAAGCTATCCAGAATTAAAAGCTAATGAGAACTTTAATAAATTGCAGGATCAGCTCCAGAGATTAGAAGAAGAGATCGCAGGTTCCAGAAGATATTATAATGGAGTTGTAAACCGCTATAATACCAAGACAGAATTATTCCCAGGCAATATCATCGCAGGAATTTTTGGATTTAAGAGAAAACCATTATTTGAAGTTTCGAATGAATCTGAGCGTGAGAATGTACAAGTAAAATTCTAAGGAACGGACAGGGGGAAAGCACTATGAGAAAGTGGATCACCTGTACCATAATGGCAGTCATGATGGCTGCCATGATTTTTATGGGGACAGGAAACAATGTGTTTGCAAATGATGAAGTCACTTATGATTCTAATATGCAGACAAAGAAATTTGATGTAGATGTCAAAGTCGGAGAAGATGGAAGTTATACAGTAACAGAGAATATCAAAGTCAAGTTTGTCAATCCGAGGCATGGAATTTATCGTTATATCCCATACAAAGGAAGGTGATAACAAGCGATAAAAATGGAGATCAGAAAAAAACTACTTTATTATGCGGATTTTACACTGTTATCAAATGACAGTAAGACAGATGTAGATGAAGATTCTGACGGTAATAATCGGGTATTGAGGTTTGGTTCTGCGGACTATACCGTAAGTAAAGGAAACTATAGATTTACGTATCAACTGATCCTAAATATCAGGGAGATACCTACGATTATTTGTACTACAATATTTTCCCGACACTTTGGAGAAATAAGATTCCAGAAGGAAGTACTTTTACAATTCATTTTCCAAAGAAAACAGATCTTAAGGGCGTAAATTTCTATTATGGACGTTATGGGGAATCAAAGTATGCAAAAGATGTGATCACTTTGAAATATGATGAGCAGAAGAACCAGATTAAAGGAACATTAAAGAAGACACTGCCATTTAAAAATGGATTAACATGCTACAGTGATCTGGGTGATGGATATTTTACAGCAAAACATGAGATCGGAGCGGATCGATGGATTTTTAGACTATCAATAGGAGTTCTTGTGATCACAGCTGCCTTATTTGTTTTGTTCGGACGTGATGAAAAGATCATCCATCGATTCAATATCAGCCGCCAGAAGGAATGGACAGTGCAGTTGTCGGATATGTTCTGGACGGTTCTGTGGATGATAAGGATATTATTTCTTTGATCCTTTATTGGCCGATAAGGGCTACCTGAAGATGAAGGAAAAAGGTCAAAAGGACATGGAATTTATCAAACTCAAAGATATTCCAGACTCAGAACCAAGATATCAGAAAACAATGTTTGAAGCTTTATTTAAGAACAGAAAAAAAGTGAAAGCTTCTTCTTTACAGTACAAATTTGCAGATACCGTGCAGGTAGTGAAAGATGATATCAAATATGATTATAAGAAAAATATTTATGCAACATCCTCGAAAGTTGCAAGGATCGTATCCTTTGTATTGTTGCAGCTTCCAATCTGTTTATTTGCATTTATTATGATGATATTTAGTCCAGATGGGATCTTAAATCTGATCCTTCCATTGATGGCGTGGGTATTGTATTTTATAGGAATGTTTCTTGCATGTCACAGTGTAGATAAATGGTATGCAATTTCAAAGGGAGCAAGAACGGGACTTCCGATCGCATCGGCAGTATTGTCTATTCTTGGATTTATTTTCTATGGATTATATTATTATGTGAAGATACAAAGAGGAGAATTATTTGATTTCTTCCATGTGTATCTTGTGATCGTTGCAGTATCATTTATCGGAGTGATCCTGACTGCATTTATGAAGAAGAGAACCCATCAATGTGTGGAATGGATGGGATATCTAGCAGGACTTCGTGATTTTATTGAAACTGCGGAATTAGACCGAATGAAGGTATTGGCGAAAGATCATCCAGACATGTTTTATCATATTCTGCCTTATTCCATGGTATTTGGGTTGTTTGATCTTTATGCAAAGAAACTTGATGCATTAAAACTTCCTGCGCCAGACTGGTATGTCTATGGCGGCAGAGATCCTTATTTCCATTATTATATGATGGGGCACTATATGGATCATGTGGTCTCTGAGAACCTGACAGTTGTAGAACCATCAGAATCTGGAGGAGTTGGAGAATTCTTTTCTGGAGGAGATGGAGGATTCTCAGGAGGCGGCTTCGGAGGCGGAGGAGGCGGCAGTTGGTAGACCGCTTCATATAAACTATCTGGTGACACGCTCTCGCTCGGATTCGCACGTAGCGGACACTAAATCCGACTGTGGATAATTTTCTCTTTATAGAAGTTTATATTTTCTTTAGAATTGTTTAGATTTAGAATATTGAATGGAGTGGGGATTTTGATATACTTAAGACATAGTTTTTCATATATATTTTAATCCTCTCTTTTCATTAGATTGGGCTGCATAGAAGCAGCCCATTTTTTTGCCACACTGGATGATGTCCCTTGTGTAAAAAAAATAGCTAAAATGTTACAAAAGGGTTTCGTTTTTTCGATTTTCTGTTATACTAAAGAAAATTGAAAGTCAATTTGATTAGGAGGAACGATATGGATATAAAAGGGCTTACAGATAAAGAAGTTAAGGAATCGAGAGCGAAATTTGGTTCCAATGAGATTCCAGATTCAGAACCTACGACGTTTTGGCAGGAATTTAAGGAAACATTTCAAGATCCGATGATCAAGATCTTGCTTGCGATCGCGGTGTTGATGATTGTGATGTTTTTCTTTGGATATGCTGAGATTTATGAACCGATGGGGACGATCATTGCGGTGTTGATCGTTGCTTTTGTTACGGCGAAGACAGGGGTTGCGAGTGATACAAAGTACCGAGAGTTGAAGAAGAGTACGAAGAAGGATCAGTGTAAGGTACACAGAAATGGTGTGGTTGCAGTGATCGATGTTGATGACGTGGTTGTTGGGGATCAGGTTTTGCTGCAGTCTGGGGATAAGATTCCTGCGGATGGTATTTTGCATACAGGAAACCTGAAAGTCAATAATTCTGCTTTAAATGGAGAAGCAGAGGAGTGTGAGAAGAAAGCAGCCGGAGAGGGTGTTTATCTTGCAGAAGAGATTACAGGAGATACATTTGTTGATTCATATTCTCTGTTTCGTGGAGCTGTGATCTTTGATGGTGAAGGTATAATGGATGTTCAGAAGGTTGGACTTCATACGATGATGGGGAAGATGGCTGAGGAGATGCAGGAAGAAGAACCCGATTCTCCATTGAAGGTAAAACTTTCAAAACTTGCTGATCAGATATCGAAGTTTGGATATATCGGTGCGATCGTGATCGCAGTTATGTATTTTGTATATTTCATTATAATGGCAGGTGGATTTCAGGCATATTTTTCTATGGGACCAGCAAAGGTTGTGCAGGATTTGATCGATGCAGTGTCACTTGCGGTTGTGATCATTGTATGTGCAGTACCAGAAGGATTGCCGCTTATGATATCTCTTGTATTAATGCAAAATACAAGTAAAATGTTAGATCATAATGTATTAGTTCGTAAGGCAGAAGGAATTGAGACAGCAGGATCTTTAAATATTTTATTCAGTGATAAGACAGGAACGATCACAAAGGGAGAATTGGAAGTTGTAGATTTCTTTACAGCGGATGGAACTTCAATTTCTGCAAATGAATTAAGACATCATGGGAAGGTGAAAGGGCTGTTAGATCTTGCGATCGGGAAGAATACACAGGCGATGTTTGATGTTTATCATAAGGTCATTGGTGGAAATGCAACGGATCAGGCGTTGTTGAAATTTATTGGTGAAGAGACATTTTGTATGTTGGATGGGAATGACGGATGTAAGGTCAGTGCCCATCAAGGATTCAATTCTTCCAATAAGTTCAGTCAGGCGAGAATTGAGAGCATAGGCAAGACATTTTATAAAGGAGCACCCGAACGATTGCTTGCAAAAGCAACAAAATATTTAGATGGTGATGGACAGATCAAAGAAATCGATCAGAAAGCATTAAATCAAAAGATTGATTCTCTGGCAGCGAAGGCAATGCGAGTTCTTGCTTTTGGATATTCAGAAAAAGAGCTTGTGAAGAATCAGATCAATGATGACCTTGTGATCATTGGACTAGTGGCGATCAGAGATGATGTCAGACCATCAGCCAAAGATGCCATCAGGCAGGTACAGGAAGCTGGAATTCAGGTTGTTATGATCACAGGAGACCGTCTGGAGACGGCAGTAGCAATCGCAAAAGATGCAGGATTGTTAAAAAATGAATCAGATAGAGCTTTATCTTCTGCACAGTTAAATCAGATGAGTGATGAGGAAGTCAAAGCTATTTTACCGCAGATCCGTGTGATCGCAAGAGCATTGCCAACGGATAAGTCAAGAATGGTGCGCCTGTGTCAGGAAATGAATCTTGTTGTAGGTATGACAGGTGATGGAGTGAATGACTCCCCAGCATTGAAACGTGCAGATGTTGGATTTGCAATGGGAAGTGGAACAGAGGCTGCGAAAGAGGCAGGAAAGATTGTTATTTTGGATGATAACTTCTCATCAATCAAGGATGCAATCTGGTATGGAAGAACGATCTATCATAATATCTTGAAGTTCTGTAAATTCCAGTTAGTGATCAATGTGACAGCAGTTGTTGTCAGTGCAGTTGCACCATTTTTGGGAATAGAAGAACCATTAAAAGTCACACATTTATTATTTGTAAACCTTGTGATGGACGGGCTCGGAGCAATGATGCTTGGAAATGAACCAGCACTTTCAAAATATATGAAAGAAGCACCGAGAAGACGTGATGAGGGTATTATCAGCAAAGATATGATGACGCAGATAGGATTTATGGGAATATGGCTGGTTATATTAAGTTTCTTATTCTTAAAATTACCAGTGCTCACGAATCTATTTGACAATAAAGCACAGCATTTAACAGCATATTTTGTTTTATTTATCTTTAGTGCATTATTTAACGGATTTAATGTCAGGGATGAACGATTTGGGATTTTCAAAAGATTAAATGAGAACCCGGATTTTCTGAAAGTATTTTTTATTATCATGCTGGTACAGATTATGATCGTAAACGCAGCGGCAATTCCATTTCAAGTATTTATATGGATCGGAAAGATGTTTAGTTGTATTCCATTTGGAGCAAAAGGCTGGATTGTTACAGTATTGTTATCAATGACGATGATTCCTGTGGATTGTCTGAGAAAATTTCTGTTTGGCTGTGGAAAATAGGCGAGGTTTTTATGATGAAAATAGTGGTAGCGATTGATTCACTAAAAGGAAGCTTAACATCAATTCAGGCGGGAGAAGCTATAGAAAAAGGAATAAAAAAAGTCGATTTAGAAGCAGAAGTAGTCATAAAACCTCTTGCAGATGGTGGAGAAGGATGCTTAGATGCCCAGACAGCGATGGGAAAAGCACCAATCGGAGTAGCGAAACTTGCGAAGAAATATGGGAAATTAGTCTTGGGATTCTCAGGGGCAGTGACCAAAGGTGCAACTGCTTGCAATGAAGCAGGGATTGATGCATATTTTCCAATTGTAAGATCTGCGGTATCATTAGAAGATGCTATGAAGAAGAAAAATGCACAGGAGAATTTGATAGATACGGTAGAGCAAGTGTTCTGTGTGATAAAAGCATTAAAATAAAAATATCGTAAGTAAAAATAGTGAGATAAGAATAAATAAAAATTCTGGTCTCACTATTTTTGTATGAATATATTGCTTTTTACAAAAAATATATTTCAAAAGTTTGTTAATTATAATAAAATAAAGCAAAAAAATGCAAGAAATTATATTAAAATTAAAAAGTTTTATACATTAATTGCAATAAAACTATTGAAAATAATAAATAAAAAGCTAAAATATAATAAAACTTATAAAAGGAGGATGGTAAATGGTAAGCAAGAGAATCAGTCGTGATGATTATTTAAATAAGTTAATTGCATTTAAAGATAAGCAGTTGATTAAAGTTATTACTGGAATCCGAAGATGTGGAAAATCTACAATTATGGAAATTTATCAGGATTATTTGCAAAAAGAAATGAATGTAACAAAGAAGCAGATTATAGCAATAAATCTTGAGGATTATGATTTTTACGATTTGAGAGATCCTAAAAAACTTTATGCATATATCAAAGAACGATTACTGCCAGATCAAATGAACTATATATTTTTGGATGAAATTCAGCAATGTGAAGATTTTCCAAGAGTTGTAGATAGTTTGTATATAAAGAATAATGTTGATTTATATGTGACAGGTTCAAATGCTAATATGTTATCATCTGAAATTGCAACATTATTATCTGGAAGATATGTAGAAATTAAAATGCTGCCATTGTCCTTTAAAGAATATGTAGAAAGTACTGGGAATGAGAATGATCTACAAAGAAAATATACAACATATCTTGAAAATAGTTCCTTTCCATATGCATTGGAGTTAGCTGGACATCCGAAAGAAATCAGAGATTATCTAGATGGAATTTATAATACGATTATAGTGAAAGATATTGCACAAAGACATAAGATCACGGATACGATGATGTTGGAAAGTGTTACGAGATTTATTTTTGATAATATAGGAAACCAATTATCCACGAAAAAGATCGCAGATACAATGACTTCCGATGGAAGAAAAATAGATGTAAGAGCAGTAGAAAAATATTTGGCTGCATTTATGGAAAGTTATGTTATATATCAGGCAAAAAGATATAATATCAAAGGAAAACAATATTTAAAAACATTGGAGAAATATTATGTTGCAGATATTGGATTAAGATATATGTTATTAGGAAGCAGATCAACGGATGTTGGGCATATATTGGAAAATGTTATATATTTGGAATTAATTCGAAGAGGATATGACGTATATGTAGGAAAACTTGATGATTTGGAAGTTGATTTTGTTTGTATGGATCAAAAAAGAACCATCTATTATCAGGTAGCTGCTACAGTACGGGATGAAAAAACATTAAAGAGAGAATTATTGCCGCTTCAAAAGATCCATGACCATTATCAAAAGATTTTGTTAACACTGGATGAAGATCCAGAAGCGGATTATGAAGGAATCAGAAGAATCAATGCGCTTGACTGGCTGATTGGAAAAACAGAATAAGAAATCGGCCAGAATCTTAAGGTGCCATGTGATATTGTAAAACGATGCACGACAGATTTCTAAAAACATAAACTTTTACATGAAAATCTTTCAAAACTATTGAAAACTACAAACCAAAAGGTATAAAATCGTACCTAAGACCAAAATAAATGTAACAATTAAGAACAGTTACAAAAGAATGATTTTAGGAGAAAGTTTGGGGGATAAAAAAGATGTATAATATCGTATCAAAATTACTGATCTACGGTGACATGGACGAAGAATCCATCTTAATGCAGTTAAGTGATATTTTCCGCTGCATGGACGAAGGATCACAGACAAAAGATGTTTTAAGAACAAGAGTATTTAAACAGGTAAAGAGAATCTTAGAAGTTGCAACAGACTATGCATTTGACAAGAATCTGTGGCACAACTATTTAACATACTTACTGATTACAAATGAAAATCCATTCAGTATCACATGCGAGAAAGTCGGAGCAAGTGAAGGAAGTGTCAACCACTTTGCAAAGAGTGATTTTAAGGCATTTAAAGAATTATTTGACTTTGACTTTAGCAGAATCGAAGATGAATTAGGTGTAGATTGCTTCAGCAGAATCTCTGATTATCAGGCAATCGGTAAACCAGAATTAATGTACAATAAGAATGTCAGCGAGAAAGTTCAGGCATTAAGCGAGAGATTAGAGACAGCCAAAGATGAGAATGAATTCTTTGACATGGTCACAGACTTCTACAAAGCCTATGGAGTTGGTATGTTCGGTCTTAACAAAGCATTCCGTATCGAAGAATGTGGAGACAACAACATCCGCTTCCGTGCGATCAATAACATGGACAAAGTTGTATTATCCGATCTTGTCGGATATGAGATTCAGAAACAGAAACTTGTTGAGAATACAGAAGCATTTGTAGAAGGAAGAAAAGCAAACAATGTTCTGTTATTTGGTGACAGTGGTACAGGTAAATCCACAAGTATCAAAGCGATTGTAAATGAATACTATGATCAGGGCCTGCGCATGATCGAGATCTACAAACATCAGTTTAAAGATCTTTCCAATGTGATCGCACAGATCAAGAACAGAAACTACAGATTCATCATCTACATGGATGATCTTTCTTTCGAAGAATTTGAGATTGAATATAAGTTCTTAAAAGCAGTCATCGAAGGTGGAGTGGAAACAAAACCTGAGAACATCTTGATATATGCAACCTCCAACCGTCGTCATCTGATCAAAGAGACATGGAATGACAGATCTGATGTGGAAAACAGCAACGGAATGCACAGATCCGATACAATGGAAGAAAAATTATCTCTGGTAAACCGTTTTGGTGTTACAATTAACTACTCAAAACCAAGTCAGAAAGAATACTTCGAGATCGTTTTCGAACTTGCCCACAAAGCAGGAATCAAGATGGGAGAAGATGAACTGAAACTCGAAGCAAATAAATGGGAATTAAGCCACGGAGGAATCTCTGGACGTACGGCACAGCAGTTTATCAATCATTTGATGGGACTTCAGGCTTAAAAATCATAGGAATTACATAGTTTAAGAACTTTCTGCATGGAAAAGATGCAGAAAGTTCTTTTTTTCTATATGGAACCCTTGCGAAAGAATTTGTCTTTAGGCTATAATAAACATAAGTATGTAGATACATGCACAAGATGATATTTTATAGAAGAAACAGAAAGTGAGAATATACAATATGTGGTTAGCAGACCAATGGAAAGACTATGAAGTCTTAGATACATCAAATGGTGAGAAATTAGAACGCTGGGGAGATTATTTTCTGGTAAGGCCAGACCCACAGGTTCTATGGGACACCCCAAAGAAGTTAAGACAGTGGAAGAAGCCAAATGGACATTATCACAGAAGTCACAAAGGCGGCGGACAGTGGGAATTCTTTGATCTTCCTAAGACATGGGATATTCAGTACAAAGAATTAAAATTCCACTTACAGCCATTCAGCTTCAAACATACAGGATTATTCCCAGAACAGGCAGTGAACTGGGACTGGTTTTCAGACAAAATCAGAAAAGCAAATCGTCCAGTAAAAGTATTAAACTTATTTGCCTACACAGGAGGGGCAACACTTGCAGCGGCAGCAGCAGGAGCATCAGTCACACACGTTGACGCATCCAAAGGTATGGTAAATTGGGCAAAGGAGAATGCACAGCTTTCTGGATTAAGAGAGAAACCAATCCGCTGGTTAGTAGATGACTGTGTGAAGTTTGTAGAACGTGAGATCCGAAGAGGAAATCATTACGATGGAATCATCATGGACCCTCCATCATACGGAAGAGGACCAAAGGGAGAGATCTGGAAGATCGAGGAGAAGATTTATCCATTTATCGAACTATGTACAAAGATTCTGTCCGATGACCCATTATTCTTCCTTGTAAACTCCTATACAACAGGTTTACAGCCAGCAGTTTTAACTTATATGTTAGAGACTCAGGTAGCAGCGAAATTTGGTGGAAAAGTAGTCTCAGATGAGATCGGATTACCAGTTCATCCAACGGATTGGTCCTTCCATGTGGGGCATCTGGACGCTGGGAAAAGTAAGTTCTTAAGATTTACTGAAATTTCGCAGAATATGTAAAAAATCGTTGAATTTTCTTGGAAAATGTTTATAATAAGAGAGTATGTGTACGTGTGTAGAACTGCACGTATACGGATAAAGTAGAAATAACATAATAATGATAGATAAGAGAAAGCGAAAGGGGAATTTTTGCTATGGCAGCAGGAACAGATATTGGAATTGATTTAGGAACCGCCAGCGTATTAGTTTACGTCAAAGGAAAAGGTGTAGTATTAAAAGAGCCATCTGTAGTGGCATTTGATAGAAATACAAACAAGATCAAAGCGATCGGAGAAGAAGCACGTTTAATGTTAGGAAGAACACCAGGTAATATCGTGGCAGTTCGTCCATTACGTCAGGGAGTTATCTCTGATTATACAGTTACAGAGAAGATGTTAAGTTATTTTATCAGCAGAACAGTTGGTAAGTCTTTATTTGGAAGAAAACCTCGCATCAGTGTTTGTGTACCAAGTGGTGCAACTGAAGTAGAGAAGAAAGCCGTAGAAGATGCAACATATCAGGCAGGAGCAAGAGAAGTTTCCATCATCGAAGAGCCAGTAGCAGCAGCGATCGGTGCAGGAATCGACATTGCAAAACCTTGTGGAAATATGATCGTTGATATCGGTGGTGGTACAGCTGATATCGCAGTTATCTCTTTAGGTGGAGTCGTAGTAAGCAACTCTATCAAAGTAGCTGGAGATGACTTTGACGAAGCAATCGTACGTTTCATGCGTAAGAAACATAACTTATTAATTGGAGAACGTACAGCAGAAGAGATCAAGATCAATGTAGGTACAGTATACAAACGCCCAGAAAATCTTACAATGGACGTTCGCGGACGTAACCTTGTAACAGGACTTCCAAAGACAGTGACTGTGACATCTGAAGAAACAGAAGAAGCTTTAAGAGAACCTGCATACCAGATCGTAGACGCAGTACACAATGTACTGGAGAGAACTCCACCAGAATTAGCAGCTGATATTTCTGATCGTGGAATCGTTTTAACAGGTGGTGGATCTTTAATTCAGGGATTAGAAGAACTGATCGAAGAAAAGACTGGAATCAACACAATGACAGCAGAAGATCCTTTAACAGCTGTAGCAATCGGTACAGGAAAATATATCGAATATTTAGCAGATGATGATAAAAAATCAAAGAACAAATAATCATTAGAGATTCAAAGAGGCCAGGATGGCAATTCATCCTGGCCTTAATTCACGTTATATTGTAGATCAGAAGAAAGGAGAGAAAACAATGGCATATTTGAAAGGATACGTAGATCATATACGTTTTCGGAATGAAGATAACGGATATACTGTATTAAGCCTTGATGTCGATGGAGATGAAGAGACTGTCGTTGGATCATTTCCTTTCTTAAATGATGGAGAATACATATCTTTGGAAGGAGATTATGTCGATCACCCAGTGCATGGACCACAATTTCAGATGAGAACTTATGAGATTGTGGCTCCAGATGATATTGACAGCATGGAACGTTATTTAGGTTCCGGAGCGATCAAAGGAGTCGGACCTGCACTTGCAAAACGTATTACAAAGAAGTTTAAGATGGATACCTTCCGAGTTATCGAAGAGGAGCCAGAACGTCTTGCAGAAGTAAAAGGAATCAGCGAGAAGAAAGCCAGAGCGATCGCCGTGGAATTCAGTGAGAAGCAGGAAATGCGTCAGGCGATGATGTTTCTGTCTGGATATGGAATCAATAATAATCTTGCTGTGAAGATTTATAAAGAATATGGGGATCATTTGTATACGATCATTCAGGAAAATCCATATAAGATGACGGATGATATTGCAGGAGTCGGATTTAAGATCGCAGATGAGATCGCAAAGAAAGTCGGGATTGGAAGTAACTCAGATTACCGCATCATTTCTGGAATTTTTTACACCTTAATGCGGGCACTAAATGAAGGCCATGTATTTTTGCCAAAACGTATTTTGTGCAGAAATGCAGCTCATATCTTAGGGGTAACACCAGAAGATATCGAAGAGCATTTATTAGAAATGATGATCGATCGCAAGATTGTCATTGAAGAGGATGAAGAGACAAGAGTTTATGCAGCACCACAGTATCATATGGAAGTCAATACGGCAAGAATGCTGCTGGATTTAAATATCCATTATGATGTTTCCATTTCTGAGGTGGAGACAATGATCGCAATGATCGAAGAGACAGAGCAGATTACATTTGCTGAAAAACAGAAAGAAGCGATCCATGCAGTGGCACAGGATAGTATCGTTGTCTTAACCGGAGGTCCTGGAACTGGTAAGACGACAACGATCAATGGAATGATCCAGTATTTTGAACATGAAGGATTGGATATCCGTTTGGCAGCACCAACGGGAAGAGCAGCAAAGCGTATGACAGAGGCAACGGGATATGAAGCAATGACGATTCATCGTATGTTAGAGATCAATGGGGAAGCTGACAGGGAACGTGACATGAAAAAGGGAAATGCATCCATGTTTGAACGCAATGCGGGTAATCCATTAGAAACGGATGTGATCATTATTGACGAGATGTCCATGGTAGACCTATATCTGATGAATGCACTCCTGCAAGCTATGGTGCCTGGAACAAGATTGGTCATTGTAGGAGATGCCAATCAGTTGCCATCGATCGGTGCTGGAAATGTCTTAAAAGATATGATCGCATCAGGACAGTTTAAAGTCGTGGAATTAAACCAGATCTTCCGTCAGGAAGAAGGCAGCCATATCGTAAGAAATGCCCATCTGATCCATCAGGGAAGACCAGTTGAATTAGATAATAAGAGCCGAGATTTTTTCTTCTTACAGAGAAATAATATTCAGGATGTACTGGGAGTTTTAGTATATTTAGTACGGGATAAACTACCAGGATATGTCCATGTGAAACCATATGATATCCAGATCTTAACACCAATGCGAAAAGGTGAACTTGGTGTTGAGAGGCTCAATCAGGTCATGCAGCAATATTTGAATCCACCATCTGATAAGAAGAAAGAAAAAGAGATCGCCTTTGGATTATTCCGGGAAGGTGACAAAGTCATGCAGATCAAGAACAATTATCAGATTGAATGGGAAATGCGAAATAGCAAAGGATTCACCGTAGATAAGGGAGTTGGAGTATTCAATGGTGATATGGGAATCATCACAGAAATCAATGATTACACAGAGAAGATCACAGTCTTATTTGATGAGACGAGGGAAGTCCAGTATCCGTATGCAAGTCTTGATGAATTAGAACTTGCATATGCAGTCACAATCCACAAATCACAGGGAAGCGAATACCCAGCGGTTGTGATGCCGATCTTAAGCGGACCAAGAGTATTATTCCACAGAAACCTTCTGTATACAGGAGTCACAAGAGCAAAAAACTGTTTAACGATCGTAGGAGACAGAAATATGTTATTTTCCATGATCCAGAATGTCAATGAGCAACGGAGGTATACAACCCTTGCACTGCGCTTAGATCAGATCGCAAATGAATCCGAAGAAAGCGGTCCGATGGATGATCTTGGAATCTAAAAAGTAAAAAATAAAGAGAAAAATGCCAGAAACCGTCATCTTTTAGAGGACGGTTTTTCTTGTTTGAAGTCCTTTTCAAACCTTATAATGAAGGGGAGGAAAGGAAGGGACATATGAAAGAAAAAAGACGTATGATATCAGAAGCAGCCAGGCAGTTAGGCCTTGAAACATATCATTTAAGAACATGGGAAGAAGAATTTTCCTTAACGATCCCTCGAAATGAAAAAGGATATCGTTGTTATGGAGACAAAGAAATACATACATTTGAACAGATCCGTGATATGAGAAATGCTGGATTAGACAGCGAAGAGATCAAACAGAAATTATCCGGAAATATCATTCCATTTCCGGAAGAAAAACAGATGAATACGTCTGATAAAATGATGCAGTTTCAAAAAGTGTTGGTAAAGATCATGGGACAGGCGATTCTGGAACAGAAAGATCATATTGCAGATCAGATCAGTTCTAAGGTTTCAGACAGAGTAGTAAAAGAAATGGATTATCAGTTTCGGCTAAGAGAAGCTGAAGAAGAAAAAAGATTTCAGAAACTGGATGAGATGATCAGAAATCAGCAAAAAGCAAGAGAAGAAATTGCAGCATCCAGAGAAAAACGAAGATTTTTCAGAAGAAAACGAAAAGAAAGATAAGTAAAGATTGTATTTGGATTCAGACAATATTATAATAAATTTATCAGCTCTGATCTGTAACAGATGAGGAGTGAATAGATAGAGTGAGGAATTCGAATATGAAGAAACGACCAAAGATCCTGGTAGTCGGAAGTCTTATGATGAATCAAGGCATAGAAACATCTGTGATCCCAGAAGAAGGACAGACAGTGATGGGTGAAGATATTAAGAAATCACCCGGAGGCAAGGGGGCTAATCAGGCAGTACAGATGGCTCGCCTTGGGGCAGATGTTACGCTGATCGGTAAGATCGGAAGAGACAGGGATGGAGAAGAACTGGTTAAAGTATGTAAGGAAGCAGGAGTGAACACGGAACAGATCATTTATGATGATGTGCTCCCAACAGGATCTTCGATTGTATTATTAGAGACTGTTCCAGGACAGAAAGTAAAGAAAAGATCAATCGTTATACCAGGGGCAACAACACAATTAACGGTTGATGAGATCGCATATCTGGAAGATGAGATGGACAAATATGATCTCGTTGTGCTTCAGAATGCGATACCGATGGAAGTCAATGAACAATTGCGGGCTATGCATATAACAGTGAAGTTGATGTATATTGAAATCCTATTCCGGCAAAGAAGCTTACAAAAGAACTTTATGGAGTGCGTTACATATATGATCGTCAATGAGCAGGCAGCAAAATCAATGACAG
>ENA-OQBT01000430-OQBT01000430.1-human-gut-metagenome-genome-assembly--contig:-NODE-430-length-26414-cov-9.100049_pt1 | contig 26414 bp, 30 predicted proteins | sample MGYA00242749_ERZ504557 | MGnify/ENA primary metagenome ERZ504557 (study PRJEB26092, sample SAMD00036243) | human gut metagenome | host: Homo sapiens | study: EMG produced TPA metagenomics assembly of... | reverse complement strand
GAAGTAAACCCCCTTGAAGACGACGAGGTAGATAGGGCAGAGGTGGAAGTGTGGTAACACATGGAGCTGACTGTTACTAATCGGGTGAGGGCTTGACCAAGAAACGCAGGTTAAGAATTGATTCAAAGAGTTTGATTGACGATCAACAAGCATGTATGTAGTTTTGAGAGTACAATGTAAAAGAATTTGTGGCCAACAGCCACTTTTTCTTGTATATAGGGGATTGGTCAAATGGTATGATAGGGGTCTCCAAAACCTTTGGTGGGAGTTCGATTCTCTCATCCCCTGTTTTAAGAAACGTTGAAAGATCTTATAAATTAAGATTTTCAGCGTTTTTTTGTTGTAAATAACAAAAAAACAGGGGATTGCCTGGTGGCAATCCCCTGAAATATTTCATATGAAAAATTATAAACTTACTTCGCCTCAGCTTCAGCGCCTTCAGCATCCTCATCCTCTTCCGGAGCTGCCTCATACTCACCGATATGAACAACAACTGCATCCTCAGGTGTGATGAAATGAACGTGTTTGCCTTCCGGAATCGGGAGGTCTTTTACATGAATGTCACGGACGTCTGCAGGATAGCCGTTGAAGTCGATGACGATGGTGTCAAGAAGGTTGGCCGGATCTGCTTTGTAGTGGATCTCTTCCATTTCCTGCTCAACGATACCCTGAACCATGTCGGTGTGCTCCAGTTTGACAGCTACAGTTGTGGAAACCTTCTCACCGGCTACCAGTGCCTGGAAATCCAGAGCCATCAGCTGTTTTCCAATTGGATTATAATCAATGTTCTTTACCAGGGCATCAACTTTCTCGCCTTCGATGTCCAGGTAAACCTGTGTACCTTCTTTATTTGCTTTAATGAATTTGGCTGCCTCGGCACCGTCAAACTGAAGTGCTACAGGCTCTTTCATTTCTTTTCCACTAAGAATTCCTGTGACGTAACCCTCACGTCTTAATTTTTTAGCCTTTACATTCGGGTTTCTTTTCTCTGCTTTCAATGTGATCATGTCAAATTCCTCCTCCTGATGCATGGATTCCGGTAATGTTGCTGTTCGCGCTGTTCGCAGTAACACGAATTCTGCATTTCTTTTCTGACTGGGATTATTATAGCACTTCTCGGACGAGGTGGCTAACAAAAAGTTAGAAAATTTAAGAACAATATTTTGTATTGTTTAACTTATGTACAAAACTTCAAGGGTAAAATTAGACAAAAACAAAGCATATATTTGAGATTTTACAGAAAAAATTAAAACAACATAAAAAATTGCACAAATCAAGTGATCATAAAAGCCTGAAAGTTGGCATTTATCTGGAAGAGAGGCAAGTATTAAATATGAATATTCTATTTTTATTTGATTCAGATATGCGAGGAGACGGGAAATATCCATATTGCTGACATATTGGAGAGAGCTGTTGTGATCAATGTAATAAAAATTGGAAGATATGATGCATGACAGAGATGACGGCGAAAGAAGGTGGCAACATAACGCGATGGGTATTTTACTCTGGAGAAAGAATTTAACGGAATTGCATATAATTTCTGAAACAATTTTACATACAATTCACAAAGCTTTATCTCAACCACGATATCTGAACAGCCGGAAAAGTTCTATACTACAAACCATGCGAGCGAGAGAAGAGAAAGGAGATAAGTAATGTCAGAAATTGCACTCAGAAATGTATGTAAGCAATTTGATTCAGAGCATTACGGTGTGAAGGATTTTAATCTTGATATACATGACAAAGAGTTTGTGATCTTTGTAGGTCCGTCCGGATGTGGAAAATCTACTACTTTGCGTATCATCGCAGGTCTGGAGGAGATTACAGACGGTGAGCTGTGGATCGACGGTGAGTTTTCCAATTATCTGGAACCAAAGGAGCGTGGAATGTCCATGGTTTTCCAGAACTATGCTTTATATCCCAATATGACAGTTTACGGAAATATGGCATATGCCCTGAAGATCCGTAAGCTTCCGAAGGATGAGATCGACAGAAAGGTCCACGAGGTGGCAAAGATCCTGGAGATCGAGCAGCTTCTTGACCGGAAGCCGGCAGCTCTTTCCGGCGGTCAGAAACAGCGAGTTGCCATCGGAAGTGCAATTATCCGGAAGCCGAAAGCCTTTCTCATGGATGAGCCCCTTTCCAACCTGGATGCAAAGCTTCGTGCCCAGATGCGAGTGGAGCTTGTAAAATTACATAAACAGCTGGATACCACTATTATTTATGTAACACATGACCAGACAGAGGCCATGACTCTTGGGACTAAGATCGTGGTCATGAAGGATGGTCTGATCCAGCAGGTGGGAGCACCTCAGAATATTTATGACAATCCGGTAAATCTTTTCGTGGCAGGCTTCCTTGGTTGTCCGTCTATGAACTTTTTCCGGTGTACGGTAAAAGCAGAAGAAAATAATCGCACGGCCCTTTTTCTGGATGATGCCAAAACTGTGAAAAAGGTTTATCTGGACGGAACCAGAGGAAAACAGATCGCAGACAGATATAATGGCAGACACGTGATCCTTGGAATCCGTCCGGAGGATATCTATGAGCTTGCTGAGGCGAAAAAGCTTGGTATTGAAAATGAAAGCGTAGATGTAGATGAGCCTGTAGTAAACCGGGAGATGCTGGGAGCGGAAGTGATCCTCTATTTTGATGAGCAGGGCAAAACTTTGGCAGTCCGCTTAAGTCCGGAAAACCAGACACAGGTAGGGGAGAAGGTTTCTCTGTATTTTGATATGGAGAAGGCCCATGTGTTTGATCCGGAGACAGAAGAAAATATTTTTGTGTCATGAATTTATGTCACGGAAGAGCTTGAGTGCAGGCAGATCAGCCTGTAGATAGAATCTGATTATGCAAGGAGGAGAAATAGTTATGGGAAATAACAGCAAAAGCAAGATCACACCGTACTTATATCTGGTGCCTTGTATGCTTATTTTTGGAATTTTTCTGTTTTATCCGTTTGTGAAAACAATTTATTTAAGTCTTTACAAGACCAACAAGATGGGACAGGCAAAGCTGTACGTTGGTCTGGGAAACTATAAAGAACTGCTTCAGTCAGCATCCTTTATCAACAGTCTGAAGGTGACGCTGATCTTTGTGCTGATCGTTGTGGTCGGCGGCATGCTTCTTGGTCTGATCGCAGCAGTGCTTTGTAACAAGGCGTTTCCGGGAATCCGGGTGTTCAGTACATCTTATGCTCTGCCAATGGCTATTGCATCTAGTTCTGCGGCAATGATCTTCCAGATCATGCTCCACCCGGCAGTAGGTATTGTGAACAAGCTTACCGGCTGGATATCAACTGGCTGAACGATCCGAATACTGCTCTGATCTGCGTAGCCATTCTTACCGCGTGGCTTAACAGCGGGATCAATTTTCTGTATTTTTCCGCAGGCTCGGAAATATTGATGAGACCATTTATGAGAGAGCTTCTGTGGATGGAGCCAGCAGTGTGCAGCAGTTTTTCAGCCTGACGCTTCCGGGACTTTCCCCGATCATGTTTTACACACTGGTGGTAAATATCATACAGGCATTTCAGTCCTTTGGACAGATCAAGATCCTGACGGAGGGTGGTCCTAATGAGTCTACCAATGTTATTGTTTATTCCATTTACAGGGATGCGTTTTTTAACTACCGCTTCGGAAGTGCGGCAGCCCAGTCTGTTATCCTGTTTGTGATCATCATGATCATCACACTGATCATGTTCCGTATTGAGAAGAAGGGAGTGAATTACTGATGAACCAGATAGAAAATATGGCAGTCCCGGCAGTGGGAAACATGTCAAAAGAGGAGCTTCTGGAGCTGAAAAAAGCCATGAATGCAAAAGCTCTTGCAAAGAGAAGGACAAGAACGGTACTCCGTGTTACGGCAAATGTTGTGTTTGCAGTTCTGATCCTGCTTCCATTGCTTTATGCCATCAGTATTGCACTGATGCCTTCCGGTAAATTGTTTACAACAGAGTTGAATCTCTTTCCTAAGAATCCGACCTTTTCCAATTTTATCAATGCATTCCGCACCGTTCCGCTTCTCCGATTCATATTGAATTCTTTTATCATGGCGGGATGCATTACCATCGGACAGATCATTACCTGTTCTCTTGCTGCTTTTGCGTTTTCTTTCCTGGAATTCAAAGGAAAAGGTATTCTCTTCATGGTTGTGATGGCAACCATGATGGTTCCGGGAGAGGCAACGATCATTTCCAACTACCTGACGGTATCAAGCTGGGGAATGCTGGATACTTATCAGGTACTGATCGTGCCTTACCTTACATCCGCAATGGGAATTTTCCTGTTCCGTCAGTTTTACATGACTTTCCCGATCTCACTGTATGAATCGGCAAAGCTTGACGGCTGCAGCAATCTGAAATTTATCGTAAGGATCCTGCTTCCGCTGACAAAATCCGCTATTGGCGCTATGGCAGTGTATACCTTTATCAACGCATGGAATATGTACATGTGGCCGCTGCTTGTAACAGGCTCCAACAATATGCGAACCGTTCAGATCGGTATCAGTATGCTGGATAGTGTGGATTCACAGTCCATCACCCTGATGATCGCAGGCGTTGTTATGATCATCATTCCGTCCATTTCCATTTTTATCGTTGGACAGAAACAGCTGATCAGAGGAATGTTCTCGGGTGCAGTCAAGGGCTGATATCGGAGCAGGCAGCAACCCTGCAGCATCCTGCTGTAAGGGGAAAAATAATGCAAAAAGATACTGCAAAGTCGTAAGACGGGCAGTTCATCTTATATAAAAAAATGAAAAAAGAGAAAATTTTTCAAGAGGAGAAAAAAGTTATGAAGAAAAAAATCATCGCAGCTTTCCTTACCACAGCAATGACTATCGGTTCTCTTTCCGGAGTAACTGTATTCGCCGCAGATGCCGGCACAGATGAAAAAGTGGAAATGGCAGATGCTTCCGATGTAGATGGAACTACCATTACCTTCTGGCATTCCATGGGTGGTGTCAATGGTGAGGCGATCGATACACTGGTAAAAAAATTTAACGATGAGAATGAATACGGAATTACGGTAGATGCTCAGTATCAGGGGGAATATGATGATTCCCTGAACAAGCTGAAAAGTGCACAGATCGGAAACATGGGTGCGGATCTTGTACAGGTATATGAGATCGGAACAAGATTCATGATCGATTCCGGATGGATCGTGCCTATGCAGCAGATGATCGACGCAGACAGCTACGATGTATCTGAGATCGAGCCGAACCTGGCTGCATACTACACCATCGACAATGAGCTGTACTCCATGCCGTTCAACTCTTCCACACCGATCATGTATTACAACAAGGACATGTTTGATAAAGCAGGCATCACAGAAATTCCGGACAGCCTGGAGGCATCGGTGAGATCGGACAGGATCTTCTGGACAAAGGCGGCGCAGGCGAGGTAATGTCTCTTGGAATCTACGGATGGTTCTTCGAGCAGTTTATCGGAAAGCAGGGCCTTGAGTATGCAAACAACGGAAACGGACGTAAAGAGGCTGCTACAGCTGTTGCTTTTGACGAGAATGATGCTGCAAAGAATATCCTTACAGCATGGAAGGATCTTAACGACAAGGGCTTCGCACCGGTCGTAGGAAAAGGCGGCGATGCTGGTCTGGCAGATTTCTCAGCAGGAAAATCTGCGATCACTCTTGGCTCCACAGCTTCCCTGAAACAGATCCTTCAGGATGTAAACGGAAAATTTGAGGTTGGTACTGCATACTTCCCGAAGATCAAATCCAGTGACGAGGGCGGTGTTTCCATCGGTGGTGCATCTCTTTGGGCACTGAACAACAATGATCCGAAAAAGCTTCGTGCAACATGGGAGTTCGTAAAATTCCTGATCTCTCCGGAGTCTCAGGCTTACTGGAACGCACAGACCGGATATTTCCCTGTAACTGTAAAGTCTCAGGAAGAGCAGGTATTTAAGGATAATGTTGCAAAATATCCGCAGTTCCAGACAGCGATCGACCAGCTTCATGATTCTTCCGCCGACTATGTAGGCGCTCTGTTAAGTGTATTCCCGGAGGCAAGAGCTACCGTGGAATCCGAGATTGAGAGCATGCTCAACGGAAAAGAGGATGTGGATACGGCTGTGAAAAACATGGCAGATTCCATCAACAAATCCATCGAAGAGTATAACCTGGTGAATGAATAATTCGAAAAGGCGTGGAAACTGAAAAAGAAAAATAAATATATACAGCCAAAAATCCCCGGGTAAGCTCCTGGGGATTTTGCTATAGTCACGGAAAAAAACATCCTGACAGGAAAATATCAGGAGAAAAATCAGAGGAATCTCTGGACGTAAGAGTATATATTGGCTATAATGATGAAGTTAATATCTACTCCTCAGGAAGGAAGAAAAATCTGTGAATAGAAGTAAAAGAGAAGATTATAAGAGATTTGTGGTATTTTGTCTGGCAAGTCTGATCGTAATCGCACAGGCAGCGATCTTTGCTTATGTATGGTATGATTTTTACAGTGACCTGATCCTGAAGCCATTCTGGAGAAAAGGTAACTGGGTAATGATCCTGATCTATGCGCTGATCTATCTGATGTTTGCCAAGCTTTACGGAGGTCTGAAGGTAGGCTATCTGAAGCGTATCGATGTATTTTATTCATTGACGCTGGCAACGATCTGTACCAATGTTGTGACGTATTTTCAGATCACACTGATCAACAGATGGTTTATGTCGGCCAGACCGGTGATCGAAATGACCGGAGTCCAGCTTGTTGTGACGGTACTGTGGATCTGGGGCTCCAGGTATATTTACTCCAGACTGTACGGAGCCAGAAGGCTGCTGGTGATCTACGGAGACCGTGATCCCGGTGATGTGATCCACAAGATGAACACCCGAAAGGATAAATACGATATCAGCGGTAAGGTTCATATCCGTGAGGGCGAAGAGAAGATCCATGCATGATGGAAGATTATGAAGGCGTGATCATCTGGGATCTTCCGTCCCAGATCCGAAACAGGTATCTGAAATACTGTTTTTCTCATTCCATCCGTTGCTATATGAGCCCGAAGATTTCCGATATCATCCTGCTTGGAACAGACAGGATCCATCTGTTTGATACGCCGCTTCTGATGTGCAGGAATCAGGGACTTTCCATGGAGCAGCGTGCAGCCAAGAGAGTTCTGGATATCATTGTTTCCGGACTTGGGATCATCGTATCCTCACCCATCATGCTGATCATTGCCATTGCGGTGAAGGCTTATGACGGCGGTCCGGTATTTTATCTCCAGGATCGTCTTACCTATCAGGGAAAGGAATTCCGCATCCGGAAATTCCGAAGCATGTGTGTGGATTCCGAGAAGAACGGGGCGCGTCTTGCATCCAAGCACGATTCCCGTATCACACCGGTAGGACATGTTCTGCGTAACCTGCATCTGGATGAGCTTCCCCAGCTGTTTAACGTGTTTATGGGTGATATGTCTCTGGTAGGTCCACGTCCGGAACGAGATGTGATCATGCAGGAATATGAGCAGGAAATCCCGGAATTCCACTATCGTCTTAAGGTAAAAGCCGGACTGACCGGTTATGCTCAGGTATATGGCAAATATAACACCACACCGTATGATAAGCTGAAGCTGGATCTGTTTTATATTGAAAATTATTCATTCCTTCTGGATATCAAGCTTCTGTTTATGACTGTAAAGATCTTTTTCCAGAAAGAAGTTTCCGAGGGCGTGGATGATAATCAGAAGAACGCTCTTAAGGATTCCGAAGACAAAAAATAAGTAACGAAACGAAATGCGTGTCAGGCTGCGGCAGATCATCCTGACGCGCATTTTGTGGATAGAGAGGACGGAGGTTGTTTTTATGGAAAAGCCGTTGGTTTCCGTAGTGATGCCCGTATATAACGGGGAAAGATATATTGGAAAAGCGATCGAATCAGCACTGGGACAGGAGGTTCCGGTAGAAGTGCTGGTCATTGATGACTGTTCTGCAGACGGCACAGAACTTGCTGTAATGAAATATATGGACAGCGGAAAGATCCGTTATATCCAAAATGAACAGAATATGGGGGCTGCCCGTTCCAGAAACCGGGGCGTAAAGGAAGCCCGGGGAAAATATATCGCATTTCTGGATGCGGATGACTGGTGGGAAAAGGGCAAGCTGAAAGCCCAGACAGAGGTTATGGAACAGACCGGCTGTGCGATCTGCTCCACCGGAAGAGAGCTGATGACGCCGGATGGGCGCACTACCAGCAAATATATTCCGGTAAAGGAACGGATCACATACAGGGAGCTTCTGAAGCATAACAGCATCAACTGTTCTTCCGTATTGCTGCGCAGAGAAGATGCACTTGCGTTTCCAATGGAACATGATGACAGCCATGAAGATTACATTACCTGGCTCCGGATCCTGAGAAAGGGAGGATTTGCAGCAGGGATCAACAGACCTTACCTGAAATACCGGCTCAGTGAAGGGGGAAAATCCAGAAATAAGCTGAAGTCTGCGGCAATGACTTATCAGGTGTATCGGTATGTGGGATATGGTCCGCTGAAGAGTCTGTTTTTCTTTGTTTCCTATGCGCTCCACGGGATATGGAAATACCGTTGAAAAATTCTGGAAGAGGTGAATAATTCTGACATATATTAATTCTTTATTTCCAAATTCATAAATATATGTTATTATTTATTCATACTTTTATCAAATATTACAAGGTGGAAACAAATGAAACAGAGAACGGATAGCCAGGGAGTTCCGTATTCTTACCTGGTCGATAACATTAAAGTAGTACTGATCTTTCTTGTCGTATTTAATCATCTGATCGCATTTCAGCTGGTCAAGGTGGACATGGTGGTGCGTTATGTATGGTATGGGATCACCATTTTTCACATGCCTGCTTTTATTTTTATATCTGGATATCTTTCCAAGAAGCCACAGGATGTACTGAAGAATGTGAAGAATCTGCTGATCCCTTATATTCTTGGATACAGTCTGACCTGGTATGCTTATATCTGGACCGGCAGAAGCATGGATTATGAGCTGCTCCGTCCGTCCGGAACAGTTATGTGGTATGTGTTGGCACTGTTTATCTACAGGCTGACTATCGAAGCACTTGGCAAGATACGTTTTATCGTGCCTCTGAGCATTATTTTTGCATTGTGGGCAGGAACAAGACCGGAATTTACGACTTATCTTTCAAGCTCCAGGATTGTTGTATTTTTTCCGTTTTTTGTGGCAGGCTATCTGTGGAAGAGTGATTACACAGACGTGGTCCGTAAATTCAAGGGTAAATGGATCCTGCTCCTGGTTTCAGCCCTGCTTTTGTATGCAGTTCCGAATTTTATGATCGCCAATGAGATCCCGGTAGATATTTTCCGTGGGAATCATACGTATCAGTTATCGGGAATGGATGATATCACAGGAATGCTGATCCGCCTTCTGATGTATCTGGTATCTTTTGTGCTGGTGCTGACGTTTCTGGCATTGATCCCGGATGTGAAGCTGCCGGTTACCTTTGTTGGAAGAAATACCATGGGGATTTATTTTTTCCATTATCCGATCATGATCGTACTCAACGGCCTGCTTCTTCTCAGCATCCCGCAGATGCTGAATGTCTGGGTGCTTTTCGGAGTATCCTGGATGCTTGTGCTGATCCTTGGAAGCAAGCCGGTATCTTTCCTCTACGGAGGGGTACTAAACCTGCTTACATTTATTCTGTTCAAACGTGAGAGGCAGGTGCAGGATGAAGGACTTGAGGATGAATATGATGAAGATGACCGTTATGAGATCATACTGAAAAGAAAGAAAGCCATTGAGGAGCTTGCGGCAACTCTGGACGAGGAGGATGCACGTAAGGTGAAGGACGATGTGGCGGCTGTACTGGAACATGAGACAGAAGAGACGGAAGAAATCCGTGGCGAGGATTTCTTTGTAGATGAGGATCTTGAGATGGAGGAAGGCATGGATGATGCCGGAGCTCCACAGGAATTTGAGCAGCTCCAGGACCTGGATGATATATTAAAGATCACAGAACCGCAGGGGGAAATGGAAGTGCTTTTGAAAAATAAAGAAGAGAAAGCGCAGGATTAAATTAATAATGAAAAAAGTCATTACTTACGGTACCTTTGATCTGTTCCACCAGGGACATTACAATATTCTGAAAAGAGCCAGGGAGCTGGGGGATTATCTTGTTGTGGGTGTCACCAGTGAAAGCTATGATATCGAACGCGGCAAGCTGAATGTACAGGACAGCCTTCTGAAGCGTATCGAAAATGTCCGCAAGACTGGTTTTGCGGATGAGATCATTGTAGAGGAATATCAGGGGCAGAAGCTAAATGACATTACAAAATACAATATCGACCTTCTGGTAGTCGGTTCGGACTGGCGTGGCAAATTTGATTATCTGAAGAATTACTGTGAGGTCGTTTATCTGGAACGTACCAAAAATATTTCCAGTACCAAGCTCAGAAGTGAGGGTATGATCTACAGCATGGGCATTGTTACGGATGATACAGAGGACAACGAAATGGTGATGGAGTCCAAGTATGTCAGCGGACTGCATGTAGAAAGTGTGTATTCCGAGGACGTTTTTGTTGCGAGAGAATTCTGTGACAGATACGAACTTGACTCTTATGGTACAGATTACGGGCAGTTTCTGGAAGGACTGGATATCATTTATATCCGATCCGGTCTGAAAAACAGGGCAGATTATATCCGAAAGGCACTGGAATGTGATAAATATGTGATCAGTGACACGCCTATGGCTCTGGAGCCGGAAGAGATAAGAGAGCTGTTTGCACTGGCAAAGGCACATCAGGTTGTTCTGGTAGAGAAGCTTACCATGGTCTATCTGCGCGCGTTTACGCAGCTTGTCTGGCTGACACATGGAGCGCTTGTGGGAGATGTGGTAGCTGTAAAATGCGCGATTTCTCAGGATGATTTTGAGGGCGGAAAAAATTTCAGCGAAACAGTCAGCCAGGCGCTGTGTGCATGCATCAAGCTTCTCGGTAAGGATTACCTGGAGGTGAAGAGCAATGCAGTGAAAAGCAGTGACGGCTGCTTTATTTATGATATGATCACGATGAAGTATCTCCGGGCACTGGCGACCATTGAGATCGGAACAACGGTGGATGTGGAAAACGAGCTTGCGATCATCGGAACCAGGGGGCGTATCACCGTACCCGGTGACTGGTGGAATACCGGATATTTTGAAGCCAAAATAGAAGGTCAGGAATTCCTGAAACGCTACAGCTTTAATTTTGAGGGAAATGGTCTTCGCTATCTGCTTCAGGAGCTGGTCATCATGATCCGTGACAGACGGACAGAATGTACGAGATTTTTTTATGAAGAATCAGAAACTCTGGCTGAGCTTTTGAAAATAATTAATCAAAGAGGTTGACAGATGACAGAAAAACAGAAGCTTCTTTTGCAGCTCTTCCGAGAGGTTGACGCGATCTGCAAAAAGCATGATCTTAGATATGTAATGGCCGGAGGTACTCTGATCGGTGTTCTTCGAAATGAAGGCTTTATCCCATGGGACGATGATGTGGACATTTACATGCCCAAAAGTGACTGGGATAAATTTGTAGAAATATGTCAGAACGAGATGCCGCCGAACCGGGCGGTTTATTGTGCAGAAGTGGACCGTAATTATACCAACGGTTTTCCGCGCTACGGAAGTACGGATACCTGTGCGATCCACAAGCATCAGATCATAGGAGACGACAAGCTGGTGAGATCATTGACGTACTGACTCTGGATCCCATTCCGGATGATGACCGTGAGTATGAGAAATACCGGGACCATATGATGATCTATACGGAACTTCTGAATATCAGCATGGTCGTGGGAGTCAGATGGGAAATTTCTCCCTGGCGGTATCTGTACTGGCTTTTCCGCTATACCTTCTGCGGAAAGGACAGAACCTTAAAGAAATTGGAGAAGATCATGTTTTCTTATAAAGAAGAGGAGTGCAGCCGCTATGCCATGCGATGGGGAGGCTGCCCGTTTCTTTTTGACAAGGATATGATGTTCCCTGTAAAATATATGGACTTCGAGGGCGAAAAGGTTATGATTCCTCACAGGACCAGCGATTATCTGATCTGGCATTACGGGGACGAATGGTCCTATATACCGCCTCATGGGGAAAGAGAATCTCATGAGTCTGTTGATGTTCCGGGCGCCAGCTATCAGGAGGTGCGGGATGAATATATGCCAAGGATCGACAAAAAACGTATCCGCAGACAGATGCTTTTCCGCAAATTCTACTGCCTTCTTATGGCAAAGGGAGACCATAAACAGGATGACAGACGAAGAAGGATCAAAGCCGGTGTTGTAGCCCGGGATGTGTCTGCCCGACTGATGAGATCCGAAAAAACAGCGGAGACCCTGCTGAAAGAGAGAAGATATGATGTGCTTGGTGAGATCTTTGAGGAGTATTACCGTGTACAGCTCAGCATGGAGTTTATCGGACGTGAGGATTTTAAGGGGATCCGTCCGTTCTATCATCCGGTCCTGATCCCGCTGGAGGATGAGGCTTTTCAGGCGGCCATGCTGACACTGATCTATCAGGAGCGTGTTTCCAAGGCATACCGTATGTACGAGGTACGCAAGAAAATGGATCATCTTACTCCGGAAATGGAGCAGACAGTGGAGGATATCCGACGTTTCCGAAAAGCAGCCAGCCACTATGAATTTAAAGAAATGCAGGAAGCAGAGGCGATTGTGGATGATCTTCTCAGAAAATATCCGGATGCTCCGGGATTCCTGAAATTTAAATGCCGGTTTGTGATGGAGCGCCTGGAAGGACCGCAGAATGCTTCAGAAGCGGAGAAATTTCTGTCTTACTGCCTGAGAGTATTTCCCCAGGATGGATATTTTATGAAATATAAGGGGGATCTTCTCTGGAAAAAGGGCCTCCGGAACGAAGCAATGGCAGAGTATCTGAAAGCCAGAGAATGCACCAATAACGGCATTGTGCAGCTGGAACTGGATAAATTCCTGAAAAACAGAAGTCCCAGGCGATCCGGGACTGTCGGGATCTGCTTGGAAGCCAGAGAAGATCAGAAGCACTCTCTCTGATGGAGTTCTGGAGCAGACTGATGCCGGAGGATGAGGAGATCAGAGGCGCTCTTTATCTTGCGAAGGTATCTTCCGTCCGTACAAAAGGGGAGCTGGAAGAGCTGGTGAGAGAGCTTTGCAAAGAACTGGGGATCATCGGTAATTCTCCAAGGGAGGGAACTCTTGAGGAGCCGGTGTACAAAGAGGCACTTACCTGTGCATGGCAGAGATTCGGCTATCCCAAAGCACTGGCAGAGGGCCGTACCAGGATCCTGTGCAGTGAGGAAGAGGGCGAGATGGAATATCTGGCAGAGGAGATCCGCAGCTTTCTGGTCCATAAGGAATGGCAGGGAGAGGTATACAAGCTTCTGGGAGATATCCGGAAGAAACAGGGGCGTACCCGGGAACCTTCGAAAATTATTTCCTGGCATTGGATCATGAGCCGCATCCCTATATAAAAAATGAGCTTTCCAGGATCTTCCTGGAGGATCTTTACGATGGAAGCCGGCGTACCGGATTTTTCGCAAAGAAGGCAGACGTGACAGAATTTCTGAACAGCTGGCTGGATAAGTATAAAAGTCAGGAGGAGCTTCAGGAGCTTCTGAAGCGGATCCTGTAATGACAGATCAACAGAAACGAGGCAGAGTGTATTGAACAGAGAACAGCAGAAAGTACTGGAACTTCTAAAAGAAATAGATACCATATGCAGAAAAAATAAGATCACATATTATCTTTCTCCGTATCTTACCCTCTGTGCGGTAACGGAGCGCCCTTTTCCCATGAATCCGGCAAGCAATGATATTTATATGAAGACCGGTGATATGGCCCGGTTTAAAAATATCTTTGATGAAGAACCAGAGCTGCGCAGAACTCTGGAATCTATGGAGAATAACAGCCGTTTCCCCGGATTTTTTCTGCGTTATACAGATAAAGATACGTTGTTTTATAAGCTGGACGAGTACGGAAAATACAAACATCCGGGACTGGGGATCAATATCCTTCCGCTGCAGTGTGAATATGGTCCAAAGGGAAAATATCTCTGGAACCGTATGCGCGAAGAGGGATGGAAGAGGATCTACGGAAAAAAAGGCAAGTGGCGGAACCGGCGTGAGCTGGGATGTATCTGGATGGTGCGAGTCCTTTCCCTTTGCGGACGAGGCTGGCTGGCAAAGAGCATATTCCGGGATCTGCTCCGGCAGCCGCAGGATGGCGCAAAAACCTATGTACTCCGATATTTTGACCAGAATCTTTATTTTCCTGCGCATATTTTTGAAAATCCCGGGGAGGCAATGCTTGGAGGAGAATCCTTTATGGTCCCGGGAAACACAGACAGCTATCTCACCCGGCCTACGGCAAAAATTATCGAAATAAGTCAATGGAAAACTATGTTCCCGGCTCGCTGGTGGTGTGCAGCACACTGATTCCATGCGAGGAATTTCTGCAGCAGTCAAAGGAACTGAAGAAATTTGCTTTTGTCAGGAAGAAAAGGGAAAAGCGCAGGCAGTTTGGAATGAATTACCGGGAATATCTTGCACAGTGCTGGGGATTATGCAAAAATTCTGCGGGGGAAAAAATATACCTGTGCACTGGCTTATCGCAAAAAGCTCAGCTATATCCGGAATCTCTTCAAAAATGAAGATTATGTGGAACTGGAAAAAGCATTTGCAGGATATACCAGGATGAATGATCGCTGTCTGAAATATGAAGAAGCATTTGAAACAGATCCGGAGGTTTTTGACCTGTATCTTAAGTATCTGGAAAAAACAGGAAGGATCTCGTATATGGAGAAGGTAAAAAAATATGTCTAAGGTCAAGCTTACAGATTATGTTGTGGAATTTTTGCAGAAAAAAGGGATCCATGATTTTTTTGGATACCAGGGAACCATGATCGCACATCTGGTAGATTCCATTGAAAAGAATCCCCATGCAAGAAGTCATTCCAGCTATCATGAGCAGGGAGCTGCTTTTGCCGCCTGTGGTTATGCTCAGGCAAAGAATTCCTGCGGCTGTGCCTATGCCACCAGTGGTCCGGGAGCTGCCAATCTGCTTTCCGGTGTGGCAGATGCGTATTTCGATTCTCTTCCGGTGATTTTTATCACCGGACAGCTGAATACCTATGAATATTCCGGTATTACAGGCCTTCGTCAGCAGGGCTTTCAGGAGATCGATATGGTTTCCATGGCAAAGCCGGTAACTAAGTACGCGGTGCAGGTCCGTGATCCGAAAAATATCGTTCGTGAACTGAATCTTGCATGGCAGATCGCCAATACAGGACGGAAGGGGCCGGTTCTTATCGATCTTCCTATGAATGTGCAGAGAGGCGAGGTGGAAGATCCGGCTTATGATATGGAATTTTCCGAGGAAGAGATCGAGACAGCTGTATATGGAAAAAATGATCCGGAAAACGGGGCAGCCTTTTACAGGGATGCAGTTGCAAAGGCGGATTCTTCTGATGGAGCAGAGGCGGCAGAATATATTCTGAATAAGATCAGGACTGCAAAACGGCCGGTATTTATGATCGGTCACGGAGCTTCCGGAGAAGCAGAAAAAATGCTCACAGATCTGGCGCGTGCCCATCACATTCCGGTGATCACAAGTGTACTTGCACGTTCCGCACTGAGCTTTGATGATCCTCTGAACTTCGGGTGCATCGGAGGTGCCTACGGACACCGGTATGCAAATATGATCGCCAATGCAAAAAGCGACCTTCTGCTCTGCTTTGGAATTTCCCTGTGTACCCGTCAGATTGGTACTAAGGTTCATGAGTTTGCGAAGAATGCCGAAATCATCCGTGTGGATATTGATCCTTATAATCTTCAAAGAGAGATCCATGCGGGAAGAGAAGGTGAGAAATGCTTTTGCGTCAGCGCAGAGACTGTGGTGCGTAAGCTGACAGAGCAGCAGGCACAGATCGGTTCCTATGAGGAATGGCTTGCTGTCTGCCAGAAGATCCGTAAGGAACTCTGGAAAGTGGACGATGAGACACCGCAGCGTTATCCGAACCGCATGATCGCATACTTGAGTGATCAGCTTTCCGATACCGGAGCGGTTGCTGTGGATGTGGGACAGCATATGGTATGGAGCTATCAGTCCTTCCACAATCAGCAGGGGCAGAAGACACTTTTTTCCGGCGGACATGGTGCTATGGGATATGCACTTCCGGCGGCTATCGGAGCTTATTATGCTACCGGCAAGCCGGTGGCATGTATCTGTGGAGACGGAGCCTTCCAGATGAATATCCAGGAGCTGCAGTGGGTGAAGCGCGAGAATATCCCGGTGAAGATGATCGTAATGAATAATGAGGCGCTGGGAATGATCCGTCATCTTCAGAGAGATTATTTTGACTGTGTATATGCGGATACCTCCGATGGCAGCGGATTCTCATCCTGCGATTTTACAGATGTGGCGCAGGCCTACGGAATTCCTGCAAAGCGCATCCAGGGAGAAGACGTAGAAAAATATGCCGGTGGATTCCTGGAGCAGAACGGGCCGGAGCTTCTGGAGATCATGCTGGAGCATGGAACCTACGCATACCCGAAGACCTGTCTGGGTGAGCCGATCCACAATCAGCAGCCTTATATACCGAAACCGATATTTGATGAACTGATGGAGCTGTAAAATGGGAAAAATAACTGTGATCACAGGCGGTACCTCCGGAATCGGAAGAGGAATCGCCGAAAAGATCCTGGCAGAGTCGGCAAAAACTGACAGGATCTTCGTAACATATGGACATGATGAGAAGAAGGCACTGTCGTTTCAGGAGAGCCTTCCTGAGGAAAAAAGATCTCAGGTGACTTTGATAAAGGCAGATATGTCTTCCTATGAAGAGATGATGGTTTTTGTGGAGAAGCTGAAAAAGCAGACAGACCATATTGACTGGCTTGTAAGCAATGCCGGCATCAGTACCTACGCAAAATATGAAGACTACAGCTTTGAGGAGTGGACACGGATCGTAAACACCAATCTTTCCGTACCTGTATTTATGGTCAAAGAGCTGAGATCCATGATGGTAGAGGGCGGCAGTGTGCTCTTTACCGGTTCCTATGCAGGACAGCAGGCGTATTCTTCCTCCTTGTATATGGAGTCACCAAGCAGCCATCCATTTCCTGACAAGATCCCTGGTAAAGGAATTTGAGCCAAAGGCATCACAGTCAACGCTATTGCACCTGGCTTCATCGAAACTCCGTGGCACAGCGCCCGCACCCAGGAGAGCTATGACCGTATCAACCGGAAGATCGCACTCCACAGGTTTGGAACTGTGGAGGAAGTGGCGGATATGGCTTATGCAGTACTGTCTAACGGATATATGAACGGCAGTGTGGTGGATATTCACGGTGGTTATGACTACTTTTAACCGCTTGCCTATCAGTTGAAAGTGCGCAGGAAGACAGAAGAAGACATGTTGTGCCTGCACATAAGGGTCTTCTTCTGTCTTCCTGTACAGGGGCGACGTCCCGAAAACGAAATGCAGCGAAGCAGAATCGGGTTTGCGCACTTGAGACGTCCGTACGGAATCTGTGAAATTCTTTATATTTAAGCGAAAAAGGCTTGACTTGCACACCTGCTCTGTGATAAAATTGACGAGCGACATGGAAGTTAGGTCTTTTTTTTATGCCCGAAAATGACGACGGATATACGTTCCGGGCGGCATAGAAGACCATGCAAATGAAAACACTGGAGGTGGAAGTTGTGCGCGTTAAGATTACATTAGCATGCACCGAGTGCAAGCAGCGTAACTACAATATGACGAAGGAGAAAAAGAACCATCCTGAGAGAATGGAGACCAAGAAATATTGTAAGTTCTGTCATACACACACTCTGCACAAGGAAACAAAGTAATCACAGAGATTTGTGAGGTTATGCTATGGAAAAACAGAAATCTGAGGATAAGCCGCAGAAGAAAAGTTGGTTTCAGGGACTTCAGTCAGAATTTGAGAAGATTGTCTGGACAGACCGTCCCACACTGGCAAAGCAGACTGTTGTGGTCGTGATCATCACGATCATCCTGGCAGTGGTTATCAGTGTAATGGATTCCGGAATTCTGGAATGCATTAATTTCTTAATGAAGTAAGGACAAGGTGATTATATGTCAGAAGCAGCAAAATGGTACGTTGTCCATACCTATTCCGGGTATGAGAACAAGGTAAAAGCCAACATTGAAAAGACGATCGAGAACAGACACCTGGAAGACCAGATCCTGGAGGTACGTGTTCCGCTGCAGGATGTAGTGGAGATGAAGAACGGAACCTCAAGACAGGTTCAGAAAAAGATGTTTCCAGGCTATGTGCTTCTCAATATGGTGATGAATGACGATACCTGGTACGTTGTCCGTAATACCCGCGGTGTTACAGGATTCGTAGGACCGGGATCAAAGCCTGTGCCTCTTACAGAAGAGGAAATGATGCCGCTTGGTATCCAGAAACCGGATATCGAAGTGGACTTCGCAGAGGGCGACATGGTAGTCGTTACCGGTGGTGCATGGAAAGATACCGCAGGTGTGATCACAGGTATCAACATGCAGAAACAGACGGTAACGATCAATGTTGAGCTTTTCGGTCGTGAAACACCGGTAGAAATAAGTTTCACAGAAATCAAAAAAGCTGAGTAATTCAAAAACAAGGTAACAGCAAGTGGGAGGGACACACCCCCGCCAATACCACATAGGAGGTGCCGAAAATGGCAAAGAAAGTAACAGGATATATCAAATTACAGATTCCGGCTGGTAAAGCAACTCCAGCACCACCTGTAGGTCCGGCTCTTGGACAGCATGGTGTAAACATCGTACAGTTTACTAAGGAGTTCAACGCAAGAACAGCTGATCAGGGAGATCTTATCATCCCGGTTGTCATCACTGTTTACGCTGACAGAAGTTTCAGCTTCATAACCAAGACTCCGCCGGCAGCAGTTCTTCTTAAGAAAGCTGCAAACATCAAATCTGGTTCCGGTACACCGAACAAGACCAAAGTAGCTAAAGTTACTAAGGCACAGGTTCAGGAGATCGCTGAGCTGAAGATGAAAGACCTCAACGCAGCATCCATCGAGCTGCTATGAGCATGATCGCCGGTACAGCAAGAAGTATGGGAATCGAAGTCGTAGACTAATAAATACCGAAGCTTAAGTTCGGGGTTCCCGTAGAAAAAGTGAAATTTTCAAGTGGGAGGGCTTTTCCCCGCAAATACCACAGGAGGTTATAGAAATGAAACGAGGAAAGAAATATGTGGAAGCTGCGAAAGCAGTAGACCGCGCAACATTATATGATGCACCAGAGGCTATCAGCCTTGTTAAAAAAGCAGCTGTAGCTAAGTTCGACGAGACCATCGAAGTTCACATCCGTACAGGCTGCGATGGACGTCACGCAGATCAGCAGATCCGTGGAGCAGTTGTTCTGCCACACGGAACAGGTAAAAAAGTTCGTGTACTTGTATTTGCTAAAGATGCTAAGGCAGAAGAGGCAAAGGCAGCAGGAGCAGACTTCGTAGGAGCTGAGGACTCATTCCGAAGATCCAGAACGAGGGATGGCTTGACTTTGACGTTGTAGTTGCAACACCGGATATGATGGGCGTTGTAGGTCGTCTTGGTCGTGTACTTGGACCGAAAGGTTTAATGCCAAACCCGAAAGCTGGTACTGTAACAATGGACGTAACAAAAGCTGTTAACGACATTAAAGCAGGTAAGATCGAGTATCGTCTTGACAAATCCAACATCATCCATGTTCCGATCGGAAAGGCTTCCTTTACCGAGGAGCAGTTAAGCGACAACTTCCAGACGCTTATGGGAGCTATCACAAAGGCTAGACCTAGCACACTGAAAGGTCAGTATCTGAAGAGCGTTACAATCGCTCCGACAATGGGACCTGGTGTTAAGCTTAACCCGATTAAATTAGCTCAGTAATAAATTTTAAATACCTGTACAGAGGAAACTTTGTATGGGGTATTTTTTTATACATTTATACACCTTGATTTTTGGGGGCAAAAATCCTACAATAAGGCACAAACAGAGTTGTAACAGACCGAAAGCTCATCAGAGCTTTTTCATATAGATTTTACAGAAGAAAATAATAATCATGTTAATATAAAAAAGATGGGGAAAACGTTTCTGTAAGTAAAACTTACAGATGAATTTGTCGGAACAGGGAGTATAAATTGAGATCAAAAAAGCGTAAAGCGAAGAAAATAAAAAAACAGGTAAACAAAATAAAAATGATACTCTGCCTGGTGGTAGAGGCTATCGTGATCCTGACACTTGTAGTGATCATCGGCTGGAATAAAGGGGTAGGTGACTGGATGGAGTCTCTGCAGAGACCGGTTGTCCGTAAGCTTGAGATGAGCGGTATCAACAGTCCCTACGCAGTGCTGATGCAGGTAAAAGGCGGAAAGATCATCGGAAATATGAAGGGCGATGAGAAGATCTATCCGGCTTCCATGACGAAGATCATGACGGTGATCGTGGCTATTGAGAACCTGGATGATCTGGATCAGGAGATCACTCTGACCCAGGAAATGTTCCAGGGGCTTTATGAGCAGGATGCCACCCAGGCAGGCTTTCAGCCCGGTGAGACCGTGCGGGCCATCGACCTTCTTTATGGTGCCATGCTGCCATCCGGTGCGGAGTGTTGTATCGCACTGGCGGATACCGTAGGCGGTTCCAGGGATGGATTTGTGGAGCTGATGAATAAGAAGGCACAGAGGATTGGAATGAATGATACACATTTCTGTGATACGACAGGGCTTCATGATCCGGATCATTACAGTACAGTGAGAGATATTGCGGTGCTGCTCAGGTATGCGCTTCGGAACGATACGTTCAGAGAGATCATTGAGAGTCCGCGGCATTCCACAGGAGTGACGAATATCCATCCCAGCGGGATCACATATTACAGTACCATGTTCAAAAATCTTTCTGACCCTTCCGTTACCGGCGGCAAGATCCTGGGCGGCAAGACAGGATATACCAGCGAGGCGGGTCTGTGTCTTGCAAGCTTTGCAGAGATTTACGACAGGGAATACATACTGGTAACGGCAGGCGCATCGGGAAATACCGGAAGCCCACTCCATGTGGAGGATGCGGTGACGATCTATAACCGCCTTGGAAAGGCCATTGAGGCACAGATGACAGGCAGTGATGGATCGGAGTCTTGAAAAGATAAAGGACAAATTTTGTGTATCGCGAAGCGTGTTGCAGAGAACGGAGTGAACAGTAATATTTTTGGATAAATAAACACTGGCACAGAGGTGTATGCTGCTGTATTGGCAGCATAACGCTTCTGTGCCGTTTTTTGATTCTTCAAAATGAAATCGTATAGCGGGAACCTGCAATGTATTCACGGCTGATGTAAAGCGGATTTCCATCAGGAGCTTCCATATAGGAATCCAGGATCAGCACGGGATCGCCGGAAGACAGACGCAAAGTTTTTGCCATATCCGGGGAGGCTGCAGTAACAGAAATGGTGCTGCGGCTGGATTCTGCGATCGTACAGCGGTAGGTGTTTTTGATATATTCAAAAAAAGAACCGTTTTCTACAGCGTTCGGATCAAAATCCGGGAAAAGCCGTGTGGGGAGCCAGGTGTGAACATCAATAACCGGAATACTGTCAGCCAGAAGAAGACGTTCCAGGAAAAAAACTTCCTCATCCGAAGTAAGCTGCAGAAAATCAGAGGTTACGCTGTTCGCAGGTTTTTTGCAGAAGGACAGTACGTGAGATTCCGGAATCCGGTCATTCTGACGGCAGGATTCGGAAAAGCTCATATTTTTCTGGGATTCAAATTTCCGGAAGATCATGGGGGATTTTACAAAGGTTCCTTTTCCCTGATGCTTGATAAGATAGCCCTGTGTGCAAAGCTCCTCCACGGTACGTCGGACAGTGATCCGGCTGACATGGTAAAGATCGGCAAGCTCCGGCTCAGGAGGGATTTTTTCTCCGGGCTTATAAGTACCGTTTTTGATCTGCTGGGTGATGATATCCATAAGCTGCTTGTAAAGCGGCTGGATCGAATTTTTATTTAACATGAAAATATCCTTTCTGAGGTTGTTCATAAAAGATATTTTACTATAGTGCGGATGTATTTGTCCAGTAAGGGACAAACCTCTGCAGTGCGTCAGAAGGGACATTGGATGAATAATTAATCATAAATCATGAATATACTCTTTACTATAACGTTATAATATGTTATATTCTTCAAAAAGGTAAAATGCAAAAGTACAAGAAGGAGAAATTCATCTGAAAATCCGAAAAAACCTGTATTTTCAATGGATTCAGAGGATTCTCAGACGAATTTCCACGAAAACCGGAGGATGAAAATGGACGTAGTAAAAATCGTAAATAAGATCAACAAAGAGCATGGAACAATCAAAAATGTGTATTTTCTTGCATGCGGAGGATCTCTTGTGGATCTGTATCCGGGATATTATTTTGTCCGTGCGGAATCCGCAGTGATGGATGCACAGTGGATCCCTGCAAGAGAGTTTGCACTGACACCGCCGAAGAAGCTGGGAAAAGACAGTCTTCTGATCATCTGCTCTCACAGCGGCAAGACAAAGGAGTGTTTGGAGGCAGCAAAAACAGGAATGGATGCAGGTGCGGCTGTTGTTACAATGACACATGCGCCAGGTTCCCCATGTGATACCGATAAATGGATCTCCGTTGTATACGACTGGGCACCGGGGGTAAAAGAAGCAGAGAAGCCTCAGGGAATCGTACTTCGTATTCTTAATGAGCTGATGAAGGTACAGGAGCCGGGATATAAGCTTTACGATAAGATCGTGGAAGGCTTTGAAAAGATCGATGATGTTATTGCAACTGCAGTGAAGGATCAGCAGAATGCAGCATGGCTTTTTGCAGAAAAATATTCAGAGGAACCGAACCTTTATATCATGGCATCGGGAGCTTCCTATTCTCAGGCATATGGCTTTGCGATCTGCTCACTTCAGGAAATGCAGTGGATGGACTGCGGTTATCTGAACAGTGCGGAATATTTTCATGGACCGTTTGAGGTAACGGATGAGGATCATCTTTATATCCTTATGATGAGCCGGGGCAGAAACCGTATGATGGATGCGCGTGTGCTGACTTTCCTTGAAAAATACGGAAAGAAATACGAAGTGATTGATGCAGATAAGCTTGGTATGGAAGCAATTGATGACAGCTGTGTGGAATATTTTACTCCGATGCTGTTCTACACCATGACGACCGTTTACCGTACCGCTCTCCAGGATAAACGCCGTCATCCGCTGGATATGAGAAGATATATGGGCGTTGTAGAGTACTAAAGGTGCTGCTGTGCCTGTGCACAGAGAAAGGGAAAATATGAGTAAATACAGTACAAAGCTTCTTGGCTTCGGAGACAATGTAGTGGATATCTATGATCATCTGAAAACCATGTATCCAGGCGGAAACTGCGTAAACGTCAGTGTTTACGGAAAGATGGCCGGATGTGAAAAAACAGCGTATATGGGATATTTCGGAGATGACGACAGAGCAGAACTGATCATGGATACACTGGAAAAAATCGGCGTGGAAACCGTAAAGTGCAGACAGCTGCACGGCGAGAACGGTTATTCCAGGATCACATTAAAAGACGGAGACCGTGAGTTCCTGGATTTTAATGATGGTGGTATCCGTGGAAAAACACCGTATATCCTTGATCGTTTTGATCTGGAATATATGAAAGGCTTTGATGTGGTACATAGCGGAAATTACTCTTTTACGGAGGAAGAGCTGCATAAGATCAAAGAGGCGGGAATTCCGGTTTCTTTTGACTTTTCTGATGATTCCACAGAGGAATATTATGAAAAAACAGCACCGGAGGTTACTTACGCATTTTGCTCCTTTGACGGAACCGACCAGGAGGCAGAAGAGCATCTGAAAAAGATCATCTCCATGGGGCCGAAGCTTGCCATGGCCTCCAGAGGAGCCAGGGGCTGCATTCTTTATGACGGAAGGAATTTTTACCGACAGCCGGCAGCGCCGCTTACGGAAGTAAAAGATACTCTTGGCGCCGGGGATTCACTGATCGCATCTTTCCTTACCGGGTATATCGGAAGAAGGAAAAACGGCATGGCGGAGGAAACCGCGATCTGTGAAAGTCTTGAAGAGGCAGCTGCTTTTGCAGCGTGCATCTGTGGCATGGAAGGTGCTTTTGGCTACGGAAAAAAATATGAATAGCAGGAGGGGAAAATAATGGGACGCAATGGAAAAAGCAGAGCGCTTATCTGTTTTGTACTGTGTATGATCATGGCTCTGCCGGTATATTTCAGCAGTGCAGTGGCAGTAAAAGCGGCAGAACAGCAGACCATCATCATAGGAACGAACGCAGAGTATTCACCATTTGAATACCTAGATGATAATGGAAATATTACAGGTTTTGATTACGATCTTCTGGAGCGATCGCCAAGGAAGAAAACGTAAAGCTGGTATGGAAGGATATGCCCTTTGATTCCCTGATGGGTTCCATGGAGCTGGTGATGTACAGGTGATCGCAGCCGGGATCGGACCTACGGAGGACCGTAAAAAAAGCGTTGATTTTTCCGATGTTTATTACACCGGTACACAGTGCATCATCAGCCGTAAGGATAATCCGATCAAGGATTTTGAGGAGATGTCCGGAAAAACCGTTGCAGTTCTGGAGGGTGCACAGAGTGATATGATCGCATCCGGCGAGACTACCGATTACGGTGAAGTTAAGGATGCCAAAGTAAAAAGATTTAAAAACGCTTCCAGTGCAGTCATGGAGCTGAAAAACGGTGGAGCAGATGCAGTTCTGATCGACAATATCATGGCTGAGATCTACTGCAAACAGAACTCAGACCTGCAGTATGAGTCCGTGCCAAGTACAGCAGAGGATACGGTTTTCTGTATTGAAAAAGGAAACACAGAGCTTGTCCAGATCATCAATGACGGGCTTGCAAAAGTAAAAAAATCCGGGGAATATGATGATCTTTATCAGAAGTATTTTGTGGACACACTTGAAAACAGCGAGGATGTGACAGATGTAGCAGCAACCGATGGTTTTCTGGGACTTTTAAGCTTTATTTTCCTTCAGGATAATCGTTGGAAGTTTTATATTAACGGTCTTGGGATTACGCTGATCGTTTCCCTTTTGTCAGTGATCGTAGGTATCCTGATCGGTCTTGTAGTGGCTTTGGTACGGCTTGGAGCTGCGAAAAAAGGCAGAAGAACCATTCTTTCCACGATCGCGGATATTTATGTTGATGTGATCCGTGGAACACCGTCAGTCCTTCAGCTGATGATCATCTATTTTGCAGTGTTCCACAGCAGGCTGGGATATGTGGCAGCAGTGGTCAGCTTCGGTATCAACAGCGGTGCATATGTTTCCGAGGTTATCCGCGGAGGTATTTTATCTGTAGACAAGGGCCAGAGCGAGGCTGATCGTTGCAGGTATCATGTACTATCTGATCGTGAAGTGCCTGAGCCTTCTGCTGAAGAGATTTGAAAGGAGACTGAGAGAAAGTGATTGATGTTAAAAATCTGAAAAAGTCCTTCGGGGACGTACACGTATTAAAGGGAATCACAACTCACGTAAACAAGGGTGAGTGTATCTGTATCATCGGTCCGTCCGGCTCCGGAAAATCTACATTTCTGCGCTGTCTGAACCTTCTGGAAAAACCGGAGGAAGGCGAGATCACCGTAAACGGACAGCAACTTCTGGATCCGAAGCTGGATGTAGATAAATTCAGGGAAAATGTGGGAATGGTTTTTCAGCATTTTAATCTGTTTCCAAATATGACAGTATTGAAAAATATCACCCTTGCGCCGGTGCGCCTTGGCAAATGGAATGTAGCGGAAGCTGATCAGAAGGCGAGGGCTCTTTTGAAAAGAGTCGGACTTGAAGAAAAAGCCGATGTCTATCCAGGAAAGCTTTCAGGCGGACAGAAGCAGAGGGTTGCCATTGCCAGAGCCCTTGCAATGAATCCCCAGGTGCTTCTGTTCGACGAGCCGACATCAGCTCTTGATCCGGAGATGGTCGGAGAGGTTCTTGAGGTTATGAAGGAGCTTGCAAAAGAAGGCATGACCATGCTGGTGGTTACCCATGAGATGGGATTTGCAAGGGAGGTCAGCGACAGAGTGCTCTTTATGGATGATGGGGTGATTCTTGAGGATAGAAATCCGAAAGAACTGTTTGGGGATCCTCGAGAGGAAAGGACGAAGGAGTTTCTTTCCAAAGTGTTGTAGGGTTTTTCGTGGAAAAGTTCTGCTTTGAAAAAGCGGGGAAATTCGTGGGGAGGGGAGGCACTCGGAGTTGCGAAGCCCGTTTCCAATGCCATTTAGATAGAACATTTTGTAGATGATTCTTTATGTTACATTCTGTAATGTTTTGATATTTGGAGTGCTTTGAGAGGAAAAAATACGCAAACTTCCCCTTTGGGGTAGAAATCGTACTT
>ENA-OQBT01000428-OQBT01000428.1-human-gut-metagenome-genome-assembly--contig:-NODE-428-length-26491-cov-2.608595_pt1 | contig 26491 bp, 42 predicted proteins | sample MGYA00242749_ERZ504557 | MGnify/ENA primary metagenome ERZ504557 (study PRJEB26092, sample SAMD00036243) | human gut metagenome | host: Homo sapiens | study: EMG produced TPA metagenomics assembly of... | reverse complement strand
CGCTGGCAATCCGCCCTTCTCCGGCAGCCCGGTCGATGCCTTCATCATGCGGCAAGAGACCGGCGAGGTGGCCGGTCTGCAAGCACGATTGGCCGTATCGGCGGTGATGAGGCCGTCGGCGTAAAAATTATTGAGGATGACGTCGTAGTGAAAACGCTTCTGCCGGTCGCAATACTGCATGAGCCTGGACACATCGCGCAGCGACGACGGCGACGGTCCGACGACGAACAAGATGTCATCGGCCAGGGCCGTCGCCGCCTTATAGGCGCCATCGCGGCCAGGTGGGCAATCGATGAGCGTATAGTCATAAGAAGCAGATAGCGACTCCAGGACATACTGGTATGACGGGATATCGACCGCTCCCAGGTCCGTTTCTGGCTGCCGGCAGGAAATCCAGTCCCGGCACGACCGTCAACAGGGCCTGGCCAGGCAGGCACTTGCCCCGCGCCGCCTGGCTGGCATCGTAATGGATGGCGCCGTCCAGACCGAAGAGCAGGTCCAGGTTACGCAGCCCATATCGGCATCGGCCGCCAGGACGCGATGGCCCCGGCGCTGCAAGAGGACGGACAGGCCGCCGTGATCAAGGTCTTGCCGACGCGCCCTTGCCGGAGGCGATGGCGATGAGCTGGGACATGAAATCACTTTCCTTTCTGATGGGATGCAGCCGTCACCGGCGCTTACCGGTCATCACTGTCGTGCTGACTGTCACCCTTCCCATCGTGGGTGTTCTTATCGGCTTTAGTATTTTTATCTTTGCCGTTCTTGTCCTTATCCTTCGGTGCGCCTTCGGCATATTCGCCGACGTGGAAGTACGCTTCCAGCATGGAACGGACAATCGGGCCGGACGACAGGGAGCCGAACCCGCCCTGTTCCGTCAGGACGGCGATGACGATGCGCGGATGTTCATACGGCGCATAGGCGACGAACCAACCATGGTCCGTGCCGCCGAAGTTTTCCGCCGTCCCTGTCTTGCCGGCGACCTGAATCGGGAAGCTGCGAACAAGGAACCGGCAGTACCGGATTCTTCGGCAACGTTACGCATCCCTTCGCGGACCAGGTCCAGCGTCGATTTGGATACGGACAAGGTGCCGACCTGTTCCGGTGCGAAGATCTTATATGGCGTGCGTCGAGATTGTCGATACGACTGACGATAAACGGCCGGTACTGGATGCCGCCGTTGGCGACTTCGCTGACGATCATCGCTGCCTGGAGCGGCGTGACCAGCTGGAAGCCCTGGCCGATAGCCGAGTTGAACGTATCGCCGAGGTACCATTCATCGTGGAAATTCTTCTTCTTATATTCCGCACTGGCGACCAGGCCCGGTGCTTCGCCGCGCAGGGCGATGCCCGTTTTCTTGCCCATGCCGAACATGCGGGCGTATTTTGCCAGTTCGTCGATGCCGACGCGGCGGCCCATTTCGTAGAAGTATACGTTATCGGACTTGGCCAGGGCTTCGACGAAGTTGATCCAGCCAGGGCTTCGCCACCGGCGTTACGCATATCGACTAACCAGTGACGGCACTGTCGAAGATCATTTCATCAGGCGTGACTTTCTTCAATTCCAAAGCGGCCGACCCGGTGATCAGCTTGAACGTCGAACCTGGCGGATATTCACCGGCAATGACGCGGTTTTCCATGGGGTGGTTGGGATTGTCGTTGATGAGGGACCATTCCTTTTCCGTAATGCCCCGGGTGAACCAGTTCGGGTCGTATGCCGGGCGGCTGGCCATGGCCAGGACAGCGCCCGTGTTGGGGTCGACGGCGACGGCGGCGATGCCGTGGGTGCCGATGCATTGGCAATCTGGCCGGTCCATGGCCCGTTCCGTAGCCTGCTGCAGGTAGAGGTCGATGGTCAAGTGCATATTATGGCCGGCGACGGGTTCCTTCCGTTCCATTTCCTTGACCGGGCTGCCGGCCGCATCGACTTCGACCTGACGGCCGCCGTCCTTGCCGCGCAGGAGATCGTCATAATAAGCTTCCAGCCGGCCCGGCCGATCTGGGTGATGTTGGACACGCCTTCGACGCCTTTCAGGCGCTTGGCATCTTCTTCATCGATCTGGCCGACATAACCGAAAACCTGAGCGGCCATCATCTTATAAGGATAATAGCGGATCGGCTGGACGTCGACAGAGACGCCAGGCAGGTCATTGCGCTGTTCTTCGATTTTGGTGACGATATCCTGGGTCAAATCATTAGCCAGGACCGTCGGCACATAGGAACTCTTGACTTTCTGGACCTTTTCCCGCAATTTATCTTCGGGCATGTTGAGGATGCCTGCCAGTTTCTGCAGTTCTTCGTCACTCATGCCTTCTTTAGGCGGTACATACGTGACCATGAAGCTCGGCCGCGAGCCGACCAGGATCTGGCCATTGCGGTCGTACATGATGCCGCGCATCGCTGCGATAGGAATAGCCCGCAGGCGGTTCCCTTCGGCCAGAGTGTGGTAATATTCGCCGGCAAAGAGCTGTAAATAGACCAGCCGGCTGACGAGTATGATGAAAATCACGATGATGATCCAGTAGAGATACCGGAAGCGGCCATCTTGATTTTTCTTTTTCAGTAACGCTTCAAGCATAAATTAATCTCCTTCATTTACCAGCGATAGCCGGGAAACCCGTAAAAAGCATCTTCACGGCGCAAGTGCCAGACGATGTGGTCTACGGGCAGGGCCAGGATCCCGTGATAAACAAGCATGGGTATGCTGAATTCCAATAAGTAGGCGGCAATATTGATGTACTGGCCGGCCAGGAAGAGGAAGCCGCAGGTCAGGGCCAGGCCGACTTCCGTCGCGCCCAGGACGATGAGCAGCGTCAGGACCACTGGTCCTTGTCGATATCCCGGCCCAGGTAGCTGCAGACCAGGGCTACGATGAGGTAGACCAGGAGGTGCATCCCAAAGAAATTGCCGATGATGACGTCCTGACAAAAGCCGCCCAGCAGGGCCGTGATGATGCCGATGCGCTGGCCGTGATGGAGGGCCATGAGGACGACGAAGACGAAGATGAGGTTCGGCTGGCTCACACCGTTAAACATAAAAGGCAGGACAGCGCTCTGCAAAATGAAGACGATGAAAGCGTCATGATACAGTTCAGTTTCTTCATAAGGCTGCGGCTCCTTTGATCCCTTCTACTTTGTCGCGATTCGTCTGCGGTACGAGTTTCGGCGTAACCTCCGGTTTTTCATAAGACCCGGTGTCGGCCGACTTCAAGATGACGAAGACTTCTTCCAGTTTGGAGAAATCGACGCTGGGACGAATGACGGCATATTTTACGAAATCATTTTCATTCTGATGGATCGACACGATGGTACCGATGGGCAGGCCCTTCGGGTAGATAGAGCCGAAGCCCGACGTGACCAGTGTATCCCCTTCCAGGATATCTGCGTCCTTGGCGATGTTGACGAACTGCGGTTCCGTCGGTACGTTGCCGTTACCGCGGACGACAGAGGATACCCGCGATTCCGGACGCTGGACGATGGCGCCGATGCTCGTCCGCGGGTCGGTCAGGAGCTGGACCCGAGCCGAATGAGGATAGACATCGCTGATGAAGCCGACGACGCCGCTCGGCGTGATGACAGGCATATCCTTTTCGACGCCTTCACCGCTGCCGACGTCGATGATCATCGTATTGGTCCACGTGCCATAGTCACGGGAAATGACGGACCCAGCCAGAAGCTGGTACTGGTTGTGGGACGATTTGAAATTGAGGAGCGCCCGCAGGCGGTCGTTTTCGGCTACGACTTCATCGTAGTCGACAGTCCGGCTCTTGAGGTCGGCATTTTCTTTTTCCAGCGATTCCCATTCAATGCGGTTTTTCAGGCTGATGTCGACAATGTGGATGCTCGACGTCAGGGAGTCCATGACGCGGCTGGCACCGTATTCAAAAGGCGACATGATCGTCATCAGCGGCTTGGTGATGAACGGCAGGGAATCGCGCTGGCGCCAGGCCCAGCCGACAAGCGCAATGACGATGAATAAGATGAGTACGAAGACGACGCTTCTTTTACCGAACGAAAACAATTTTAAAATCTCCTCCTATATATACGCTGAGCCCCTTCGACGAGGCCGATAACTTATCACGATCCGCGACGGCAATGCCCGTGCCTTTGGCAACGGCCAGTTCCGGTTCCGGGGCCACCATGACCGGCACGCCCAGTTCCTGCGTAAAGAGCTGGTCCATGCCCTTGAGCTTGGCGCCGCCGCCGGTGAGGACGATGCCGTGTTCCATGATGTCCGCTGCCAGTTCTGGCGGCGTTTCCCGCAGGACATCCTTGACCAGGTCGAGGATTTTGATAAGGGGCTTGCCGATGACGTGGTAGAGCTCACTCGATTTGATGGCCATTTCCCGCTGGAGACCGTCGTCGAGGCCGCGGCCCATGAAGTAATAGCCCCGGTCCTCTAAAGGCAGGATCGCCGAACCATTGGTCACTTTCATTTCCTCGATAGTCGTATCGTCCGTGACGATATCGTACTGATAGCGCAGATAATCTTTGATGGCCGCATTGAAATCAAGGCTGCCCAAGTGGAGCGACTTGGAAACGACGATGCCCCCCAGGGACAGCATGGCCACATTAGTCGTACCGCCGCCGATGTCGATGACCATGTTGCCGACCGGGTCATAGACGGGCAGGTTGACGCCGAGGGCAGCCGCCGCTGCCGTTTCGATCAAAAAGGCTTCTTTCGCGCCGGCTGGTAGACCGCTTCCATGACGGCCCGCTTCTCGACATTCGACGCTGCCGACGGCACGCCGATCATAATGCGCAGGCGCTGGACACTGCGGACGCACTTGCTGAGGATATACCCCAGCATGGTCCGGGTAACACTGTAATCGGCGATGACGCCGTGGACCAGCGGCCGATGGAGCTTCACCGTTTCCGGTGACCGGGATAACAAGTCTTCGGCGGCCCGGCCGACAGCAATGATCTTGCTGTTCCGTTCGTCCGTCGCCATGACCGATGGTTCAGACAGGACGATGCCCCGGCCCTCCACATAGACCTGGGTTGTAGACGTCCCTAAATCAATCCCTATATTTTTAGTTAATGGAGAAAAAATCGAAGCCATAACAAATCCTTTCTATTCCTTTCGCATATTCTGTCTTAGTTGAACAGTCATCAATTCCATATTTTATCACATTGCGCCCCTTTTCGCATTAACTAATTTCAGGGAATGGAAAAAAGGGCCTGTCGCACGTGCGACAGACCCTTTTAAGTGGTTAGCAGCTACCCCCACATGTGCATGACAGCCGAAACAGCCACGCGCCCCGTCCCTTACGCGACTTTCAAGCCGGCGCGGTGCAAGGCCATGACGATAGGAGTGATGATGAGCCCGATACGATGGCTTCCGGGATACCATTGACGGCCGTGATGCCCAGCATGATGTTGATGACATTCATGAAGGGAATACCTGCGCTTCAGCATAGGGGACGCCGACGATGGCCGTAAAGGACCCGAGGAAGAGAATCGTATGGCAGACCGTCGTCAAGACTGCCGTAATGGCAATACGCCATACTTCGCGGATTTTCAGATGACGATAGATTTCAAAAGCAATGACGCCGATGAGGATGCGCGGTATGATACAGATGAAGGCATCGGCAACGACGTTATACTGAACGGCGAACAAGAGCAAGGCACTTGGCGCCTGTAAAGACCGGATAAAAGAAAAAATGCCAAACATGAAGCCGACAATCATGCCGACCTTGCGGCCTGCCGTCAGGCTGCCGATAATCGTCGGAATATGAAGGATCGTCGCATTCATGATGACCAGCGGAATGAAGCCATAGCCCGTAAGGCCTAAAAAAATCGTAATGGCCGACAAAAAACCGGCAACTGTCAACTGCCGGATCGACAAAAAAGTGCGCTGTGCCGGCATGGTGCCAGCTGCATTCTGTTTTCCCATGATTTTCCTCCGTTCTCGCTCTCTCGCAAGATACAAGTCGCAAACAAGCAAACAGACACAAAAACACGGCCGGTCCGCGCCAGTATCCGCCCGTTCCCGGTACCAATCCGGCGCTGAAAAAGAACCTGCCTTCTGTGTCACGCGTAGTATATCATATTTAGCCAGGCCTTGCCAATAGCAATTGGGAATATTGTGAATTTTTACACGAGCATAATACAAAAGGCGCTGTCGCACGAAGACAGCGCCTTTTTTGAGTTTGAAGTTGAAAGTTTGATGTGGATGGGACAAAATTTAAAAGCCATTGCCTCAAACATCATACATCAAACCTCAAACATTTAAGAAAAAAGGCCTCGCATGATAGCAAAAAGCTTCATGCGACAGCCCCTATTGGTGGTGCGAGTGGAGGGACTTGAACCCTCACGCCGTGAGGCGCCAGATCCTAAGTCTGGTGCGTCTGCCATTCCGCCACACTCGCAAGTACCTTTTTATTTTACCATGCTTTCCTCCTATTGGTCAAACAAAAAAATATGGTATCATATTTCTATACATATCATAAAGGAGGCTTGTTATGTTATTACAAAGGGAATCGAAATTTGAAGGGTCTGTACTCGGATTTATCGGCTATGGCTCATCTTAGTCATCATTACGATTTGTACGTTCGGAATCGCCTACCCTTGGGGCGAAGTCATGTTCCGCCGCTGGATCTGCCGCAATACGATCATCGACGGCCAGCGTCTCACTTTTGATGGAACAGGTCTGCAGCTCTTCGGCAGCTACATCAAATGGTGGTTCTTCACTCTCATCACGCTGGGCATCTATGGCTTCTGGCTGTTCAACAAGATGACAGCCTGGCGGGTCAAACATACGCATTTCGCAGAATAAAAAAGGCGCTGTCACACGAAGCAGCGCCTTTTTAACACTATACGACCTGGAACAAATAGAATTTCAGGTAATTCGTTTCCGGGACGTTCCAGAGGATGGGATGGTCCGGCGACTGCTGGCGTCCTTCGATTTGGCGGAGGCGGACGCCGGCGTCTTTGGCGGCATCGTGGAGCATCTGGCGGAACAGGTCGTCGCGCATGAAGTGCGAGCACGAGCAGGTCGCCAGGTAACCGCCGCGGGGCAGGAGTTTCATCGCTTTCAAGTTGATTTCTTTATAGCCCCGGATGGCATTGCGGACGGTATGGCCCGACTTGGTGAAGGCCGGCGGGTCGAGGATGATGAAGTCATAGTCGTGGCACTTGTGGTCGGCCAGGTCGGTCAAGAGGTCGAAGACGTTGGCCTGCTTGGCCGTGACGATGGCTTCCAAGCCATTGCGGCGGATGTTCTCGTTAGTCATGTCGACGGCTTCCTGAGAAATATCGACAGCTGTGACGCTGGCCGCTCCGCCCTTGGCCGCATTGAGGGCAAAGGCCCCGGTATGAGTGAAGCAGTCCAGGACGTGTTTGCCGGCGGCGATTTTGGCAACAGCCAGGCGGTTGTATTTCTGGTCCAGGAAGAAGCCCGTCTTCTGGCCATTTTCGACGTCTACATCATAGAGGATGCCGTTTTCGTCGATCGTCGTCAAGACGCTGCCCGGCTGAGGCAGGAAGTCCGCTTCATACCAGCCTTTATACTCTTCCATGCCGTCCAGTTTACGGACCTTGACGTCATTCCGTTCGTAAATGCCGCGGATGGTGACGCCCATAGCGGCCAGTTCATCGACGAGGCCTTGAAGATGACCGGTTTCACCTGGTCCATGCCGTAGCATAAAGTCTGAGCGACGAGGACGTCGTTATAGCGGTCTACTGTCAACCCCGGCATATCGTCGCATCGCCGAAGATGAGGCGGCAGCAGGCAAAGTCCTTCTCACCCATGACCGTCCTGCGGTAATCCAGGGCGTACTTGACCCGGCGCTGCCAGAAGGCTTCATCGAAGCGGTCGTTGGCATTGCGCGACACGATGCGCACGCGGATTTTGGAAATATCATTGGCAAAGCCCGTCCCGAGGTAGCGGTCCTTATCGCTGTAAACGTCGACGATGTCCCCGGTCTGGTACGTACCTCGACATGGGTCACTTCTTCGCCATATACCCAGGGGTGGCCGCTGCGGGCAGCCCGTTCCCCCTTTTTCGTAATCGTTAATTTCGCATAAGGTCGGTTCATAGTACCTCCGCTTTATAAAATATAATGGCTCAAGTCGACGTTCTGGACGACGTCGTTCAGTTTGCCCGAAACGAATCCCTTGTTGACGACGATGTGTTTTTCGTCGATGTCCGGTGCTTCATAAGCTACGTCTTCGAGGATTTTTTCCAAAATCGTGTGCAGCCGGCGGGCGCCGATGTTTTCCGTTTCTAAATTGACGCGGTATGCGTATTCGGCAATAGCGTCGATGCCGTCATCGGTAAATTCCAGGGTAACGCCGTCTGTTTCCAAGAGGGCCTTGTACTGTTTGACCAGGGACTGGTTCGGTTCAGTCAGGATGCGGCGGAAATCGTCGACTGTCAGGGACTGGAGTTCGACGCGGATCGGGAAGCGGCCCTGCAGTTCCGGAATGAGATCGCTCGGCTTGGAAACGTGGAAGGCACCGGCAGCGATGAAGAGGATGTGGTCCGTCTTGACCGGGCCGTATTTCGTATTGACCGTAGCCCCTTCGACGATGGGCAGGATGTCGCGCTGTACGCCTTCTCGGGAGACGTCCGGCCCGTTGGCGTGGCCTTTTTCAGCGATCTTATCAAATTCGTCGATGAAGACGATACCCGATTCTTCTGTCGCTTCGATGGCTTTATCGACGATGATGTTCCCATGTCCAGGCATTTTTCCAATTCCTTCTTCCTTGAAGATTTCCCGGGGCCTTGGCGACGGTCATCTTTCTTTTTCTTCTTCTTTTCGGCATGATGCTGCCCAGCATTTCCTGGAAGTTATTGGTTAGTTCTTCCGTCGAATTGCCCGTCAGGATGCCCTGGAAACCCTGGTTCTGTTCAGCCACTTCGACTTCGATTTCCCGGTCGTCCATCTTGTGGGCGCAAATATCTTCAAACATCTTCTGGCGGCGGTCGGACTTCGGTTCTTCGAGCTGCTTCGGTTCTTCCGGCGTATCGTCGTCATCATCGTCGCTGCTGAAGAAGACGTCCATCGGGTTCTTGACCTTTTCCTTGATGGATTTCTTGGGCCAGAAGACCTGAAGGATGCGCTTGTTGGCTTCTTCTTCCGCCTTTTCTTCATAGCGCTGGCTTTCCTGTTCCTGGACCATGCGGATGGCGTTGGCCACGAGGTCGCGGATCATCTGTTCGACATCGCGACCGACATAGCGACTTCCGTATATTTCGTCGCTTCGACTTTGATGAACGGTGCGCCGACGAGCTTGGCCAGGCGGCGGGCGATTTCTGTCTTGCCGACACCGGTCGGGCCGATGAGCAGGATGTTCTTGGGGATGATTTCATCCTGCATGTCTTCACTCAGGCGTTTGCGGCGCCAGCGGTTGCGCAGGGCGATGGAAACGGATTTCTTGGCTTCGCTCTGGCCGACGATGTATTTATTCAGTTCCGCCACGATCTGTTTTGGCGTCAATTCTGTTTTTTCCATGGAAATACCTCTTTCTTAGATTTCTTCGACAATTGACATTATGGTTGGTGTAGACGCAGATGTCGGCTGCGATGTGCAGGGACTTTTCAGCGATGTCCCGGGCCGACAGGTCCGTGTTCTGCATGAGGGCCCGTGCCGAAGCCAGGGCGTAGTTGCCGCCGGAACCGATGGCCAGGACGCCGTCGTCCGGTTCGATGACTTCGCCGTTGCCGGAAATGAGCAGGATGCGCTGGCTGTCTGCAACCAGGAGCAGGGCTTCCAGTTTGTGGAGGATTTTGTCGGACCGCCAGTCCTTGGCCAGTTCAACGGCACTGCGAACGAGGTTGCCGTTGTGTTCGTTCAATTTCGCTTCGAAATGGTCGAATAAGGTGAACGCATCGGCGACGGAACCAGCAAAGCCGCTGATAATCTTGCCGTGGTAAAGGCGGCGGACTTTCTGGGCCGTCCCCTTCATGATGACGGCGTTGCCCATCGTGACCTGGCCGTCACCGGCAATGGCCGTCTTGCCGTCGCGCTGGACGGCGCATATCGTAGTAGCGTGGAATTCAGTAGACATTAATTCAGACATGGGTAATCCCCCTTCATTTGTTCGATTTCATCGAGCGCCCGCTGAGCCAGCAGGGCGTTCTTTTCTTTCTTCTTCATGCGCTTCTTGATGCCCAGCGGTTCCATGAGGCCGAAGTTGATATTCATCGGCTGGAAATGGTCGTTCGGGGCCGCTGGAGATATACTGGCTCAGGCCGCCCATGGCCGTGCGCCTGGAAAAGGTCAGGCCGTCTTCCCCTTGCAGGAGGCGGGCTGCATTGACACCGGCCAAAAGGCCCATGGCTGCCGATTCCAAGTAGCCTTCGACGCGGTCAGCTGGCCGGCAAAGAGGAGATTCGGCTGCTTGCGCAGCTGCAGCGTCGGCAAGAGCAGTTCCGGCGAATTGATGTAGGAATTGCGATGCATGACGCCGTAGCGGACAAATTCGGCGTGTTCCAGGCCGGGGATCATAGAAAAGACCCGCTTCTGTTCGGGGAACTTGAGGTGCGTCTGGAAGCGACGATATTGTACAGTGTGGCACTGCCATTATCCTGGCGGAGCTGGACGACGGCATAAGGCAATTCGCCCGTGCCGGGCAGTTCCAGGCCGACGGGCTTCATCGGGCCATAACGCATGGTGTCGATGCCGCGGCCGGCCATGACTTCGATAGGCATACAGCCTTCAAAGACACTGTCGTCCTTCTCAAATTCGTGGAGCTCAGCACATTCAGCCGTCGTCAGGGCCTGCCAGAAGGCTTCATATTCTTCTTTAGTAAAGGGGCAGTTCAGATAGTCTGCCCCGCCCTTGCCGTAACGGGCCGCGCGGTAGACCTTGGTCATGTCCAGGGAGTCGACGGCGACGATAGGCGCTGCGGCATCGTGGAAATGGAAATAGTCTTCCCCCGTCAGGCGGCGGATGGTATCGGCCAGGGCGTCACTGGTCAGAGGGCCGCTGGCGACGATGCAGATCTGGTCATCCGGCAGTTCCGTCACTTCTTCATGACGGATAGTGACCAAAGGATGATCCTTGAGTTTTTCCGTCACATACTGGCTGAAAGGGACGCGGTCGACGGCCAGGGCGCCGCCAGCCGGGACGCGGTGCGTATCGGCTGCGTCCATGATGAGCGAGCCCAGACGACGCATTTCTTCCTTCAAGAGCCGACGGCGTTTTCGATATTGGCTGCCCGCAGGGAGTTGCTGCAGACGAGTTCGGCAAAATATTCCGTATGGTGTGCCGGCGACGATTTAACCGGCCGCATTTCGACGAGTTCTACTGGAACGCCGCGGCGGACGAGCTGCCAGGCAGCTTCCGAACCGGCCAGACCGGCACCGATGATTAAGACACTATTCTTCATTCACTACCTCACCTTTTTTATGGTTTCACACTCTGCATTACTGCAAAAAATCTTATCAGGCCCTTTTTTATAATGTTTGACAATCATGATACTGCCGCAAACAGGACACTTCTTGTCGACAGGCTGGTTCCAGAGGACAAAGTCACATTCCGGATACTGGCTGCAGCCGTAGAAGACGCGGCCCCGCTTGGACTTACGCTTGATGAGCGTCCCCTTGCCGCACTTGGGACAAGTAATGCCCAGTCTTCGACGATGGCCTTGGTATTGCGACATTCCGGGAAATTAGAGCAGGCCAGGAACTTGCCGAAACGGCCGAATTTATAGACCATAGGCGCGCCGCAGAGTTCACAGACCTGCCTGAATCCTGGCCGGAAATAGTGACTTTTTCCATCTTTTCTTCGGCTTCGTCCATTTCCGCTTAAAAATATCGTAAAATTCCTGCAGGACGTGGCGGTACGTATCCTTGCCCTGCTCGATGGCGTCCAGTTCTTCTTCCATGTGGGCTGTAAAGCGACGTTGATGATCTGGGCGAAATATTTTTTCAGTAAATCGACGATGATGACGCCCAGTTCCGTCGGGACGAACTGTTTGTCCTTCTTTTCGACGTAATTGCGGTTCTGGATGGTATCCATGATCGGCGCATACGTACTCGGCCGGCCGATACCCTTTTCTTCCAGCGTCTTGATCAGGCTGGCTTCGGTATAGCGGGCCGGCGGCTGAGTGAAATGCTGCTGCGGCGTGACGAACTGATTGTGGACAACGGTATTCGCCGAAATGTGCGGCAGTTCAGCCAGAGTCTTATCTTTCTTGGCGTCTTCATAAAGTTCCGTAAAGCCCTTGAACAGGACCTTGTAGCCGGCAGCCCGCAGTTCATAGCGGCCGCTGTTGATGATGATGGCCATGTGTTCCGTTTCGACCGATTCCATCTGGCTGGCCAGGAAGCGGTTCCAAATGAGGGTATACAGGCGCAGCTGGTCGCGGGACAGAAATTCCGACACCTTGTACGGCGTCAGTTCCAGCGACGTCGGACGGATAGCTTCATGCGCATCCTGACTGGTCTGCTTGGTCTTGTAGACGCGGGGCTTTTCCGGGATATATTCTTCGCCGTAGTTCGACGTAATGAATTCCCGCGCAGCCTGGACCATGTCGTCGTTGATGCGGACCGAGTCTGTACGCATGTAGGTGATGAGGCCGACATGGCCCTGGTCGCCCATATCGAGGCCTTCATAGAGCTGCTGAGCCAGCATCATGGTCTTCTTGGCACCGAAATTGAGCTTGCTGACACATTCCTGCTGCATCGTCGACGTCGTGAACGGTGGCTGGGGCTGGCGTTTGCGCTTGCGCTTTTCGACTTTTACAATCATATCGGGGTCGTGCGTTTCGCCGCGGCTTTCCCAGGTCAGGTCGTGAGCAATGGTTTCGGCTGCCTCCTGTGTCGGGATTTCCGCCTTCTTGCCGTCGATCTTGGTCAGTTCCGTCGGCAACGTCAGGCCGTCTTCCGTCGTATAGGTCCCGCTGACGGTCCAATATTCTTCCGGTACGAAGGCCTTGATGGCTTCTTCCCGTTCACAGATGAGGCGGACGGCGACGGACTGGACGCGGCCGGCGCTGAGGCCCTTGCAGACTTTCTTCCACAGGAGAGGGCTCAATTTATAGCCGACGATGCGGTCCAGGACGCGGCGGGCCTGCTGGGCGTCGACTTTCTTCAAATCGATCGGTTCCGGGTCCTTGATGGCCTCGAGGATGGCTTTCTTAGTAATTTCGTGGAACATGATGCGGCACTTATCGTGCGGATCGATTTCCAGCAAATGGCCAAATGCCAGGAAATGGCTTCCCCTTCGCGGTCCGGGTCCGTTGCCAGATAGACTTTTTTCGAGCGGATGTATTCGTTCTGCAAGTCTTCGATGAGCTTGCGCTTATCCCACATATTCGTATACGTCGGTACAAAACCGTCTTCGATATTGACACCGAACTGATTGCGCGGCAAATCGCGCAAGTGGCCGCGGCTGGCCATGACCTTATAGCCGCTGCCTAAAAAGCGTTCAATCGTCTTGGCCTTGGCCGGCGATTCGACGATGACCAGGTTCTTGGCGTTCTTCGGGAGCGGGTCCAGCTTCTTCAGCGGTTCCTTCTTGGGCAGATTGACTGTGCCGTGGATGACGGTCTTCTCACCGTCGCCTTTTTTCTTGCGGCCTCGCTTCTTCTTTTTGGAATCATCAATAATGATCGTGCGTTTAATCGGAAATTCTAACATCTATCTCCATCCTGCCTCTCGCTGTACACGAAATCTGAAAATGTACTTAAACTATTTTCCATCATACACTATTCGCCGCTACCTTTCAAGGTGTGACTCTCTTTAATACTATAATATAGGTGCAAAAAAGGAGCTGTCGCATCGTGACAGCTCCTTTTTGAGTTTGAAGTTGAAAGTTTGATGTCTGATGTGGATGTTTTTAAATTTAAAGCAATCACCTCAAACATCATACATCAAACCTCAAACATTAAAGAGAAAAGGGTCTTGCATGATGGCAAAAAGCTTCATGCGACAGCCTCTTTTTGAGTATTAAGTTAGCAGTTTGCAGCCAAACGATTTATTGAATTTTGCTGATGATGACGTCGGTCATCTGCTGGGTGTCGGCTTTCTTGAAGCCTTCTTTGTAGAGGTCCGGTGTGCGCCAGCCGTCGGCTAAGGCCGCATCGACGGCTTTTTCGATCTTGTCGGCCGCTGCGTCTTCATCTAAGGAGTAGCGCAGGAGCATGGCTGCCGAGAGGATGGTCGCGCAGGGATTGGCAATGCCCTGGCCGGCGATGTCCGGTGCCGAACCGTGGATCGGCTCGTAGAGGCTGGTCATTTCGCCGATGGAAGCCGACGGCATCATGCCAATGGAACCGCCGAGGACGGCCGCTTCGTCGCTGAGGATGTCGCCGAAGAGGTTGCTCGTGACGATGACGTCGAACTGTTTCGGATTGAGGGCCAGCTGCATGGCGCAGTTATCGACGTAGAATGATCAAGTGATATCGGGATAGTCCTTGGCGACGTCGATGACCGTGCGGCGCCACAGGCGGGACGTAGCCAGGACGTTGGCCTTGTCGACGGACGTGACCTTATGACGGCGCTTCTGAGCCGCTTTCATGGCAAATGTGCTGATGCGCTGTACCTCAGGAACACTGTAATTTTCCAGGTCCCACGCGCGTTCGACGCCGTTGTGGATTTCCGATTCACAGCGGTCGCCGAAGTAGATGCCGCCGACGAGTTCGCGGACGATGAGGACGTCCGTACCGGTGACGATATCCGGTTTGAGCGGCGAATATTCAGCCAGGACTTCCGGTACTTTGACCGGGCGCAGGTTGACGTAGAGCCTAAAGCCTTGCGAAGGCCTAAGACAGCCTGTTCGGGTCGCAGTTTCGGGTCGACATTATCCCATTTGTCGCCGCCGACGGCGCCGAAGAGGATGGCATCGGCTTTCTTAGCCGCTTCAATGGTATCTTCCGGCAAGGGCGAGCCGCAGAGGTCATAAGCCGTGCCGCCAGCCGGTTTCTTTTCAAAAGTCAGGCCAATGTGGCAGACTTCATCGATTTTCTGTAAAACTTTGACGGCACCTGCCGTGATTTCTTCCCCGATTCCGTCGCCGGGGATGACGACGATATGTTTAGCCATGTTACTTAGACTCCTTTACGTAATTGATCAAGCCGCCAGCCTGGGCGATATCCTGGATGAAACCCGGCAGCGGCGGGGCCTGGAAAGTATCGCCCGTTGTCTTGTCGATGATCTTACCCGTACTGAGGTCGATGGAAAGGATGTCACCGGCCTTTGATCTTTTCGACGTCGTCGCCGATTTCCAGGGCCGGCAGGCGACGTTGATGGCGTTGCGGTAAAAGATGCGGGCGAAGCTGGCCGCAATGACGACGGGAACGCCCGAAGCCTTGATGGCAATCGGCGCGTGTTCACGGGACGAGCCGCAGCCGAAGTTGTGGCCGCCGACCATGATGTCCCCTTCTTTGACATTGCCGGCAAAAGTTTCGTCAATGTCGACCATGCAGTGCGTGGCCAATTCCTTCGGGTCGAAGCTGTTCAAATAACGAGCCGGGATGATTACGTCTGTATCGATATTGTCGCCGTAGCGCCATACTTTTCCTTCTAATGTCATGATTAACGGACCTCCTTCGGTGCGGCAATCTTGCCGAGAATCGCACTGGCTGCGGCCACCTGAGGACCAGCCAGGTAAACTTCGCTGTCGACGTGACCCATGCGGCCGCGGAAGTTGCGGTTCGTCGTGGAGACACATTTTTCACCAGCCGTCATGATGCCCATGTAGCCGCCCAGGCAGGGGCCGCAGGTCGGCGTCGAAACGGCACAGCCGGCGGTGATGAAGGTTTCAATATAACCGGCCTTCATGGCTTCCATGTAGACGTGCTGGCTGCCGGGAATGACAATGCAGCGGACGTCGGGATGGACCTTGTGGCCTTTGAAGATGTCGGCTGCAATCTTCAAGTCTTCCAGCCGGCCGTTGGTGCAGGAGCCGATGACGACCTGGTCGATCTTGATGTCGCCGAAGGTACCGATGACCTTGGTATTTTCCGGCAGATGCGGGAAAGCGACGACGGGTTTCAATTCGGACAAGTTGATTTCCACAGTCCGGCTGTAATGAGCATCTTCGTCGGCCGTGACGATGTCGTAGCCATCGGGGACGCGGCCCTTTTCATAAGCGATGGTCTGTTCATCGACGGGGAAAATGCCGTTCTTGGCACCGGCTTCGATAGCCATGTTGGCAATCGTAAAGCGGTCGGTCATATCCAGGGCGGCAACGCCTTCGCCAGTAAATTCCAGGGACTGGTAGAGGGCGCCGTCGACACCGATCATGCCAATGAGGGTCAGCATGACGTCTTTCCCGGTAATGTCGTCCGGTTTCGTGCCCGTCAGGTGGACGTTGATGGCATCGGGGACCTTGAACCAGGCCTTGCCCGTCGCCATGGCAACGCCTAAGTCCGTCGAGCCGACGCCGGTGGAGAAACCGCCGAGAGCGCCATACGTACAGGTATGGGAATCAGCGCCGATTGTCAGCATGCCCGGAGCGACGATGCCCTGTTCCGGCAAGAGGACGTGTTCGATGCCGACGCGGCCGACTTCAAAGTAATGCGTAATGCCGTGCTTCTTGGCAAAATCGCGGACGATCTTGGCCAAGCCGGCCGACTTGATATCCTTGTTCGGCGTGAAGTGGTCGGGAACCAGGGAAATCTTGGTCTTATCGAAAACAGGCTTGCCGATCTTATCGAATTGTGCAATGGCCGGCGGTGCCGTAATATCGTTGGCCAGGACCATATCGAGGCTGCAAGTAATTAAATCACCCGGTTTCACCGAGTCGACGCCGGCATGTTTTGCCAGAATCTTCTGCGTCATCGTCATACCCATATGTATATACACTCCTTATGCTAATTAACTCTGAAAGTTATAATATAGTGAATCGCTATCATAATCATATTTAAGTTTGATGTTTGATGTAGATGTTTTGATGTAAGTGATTTTACGTCAAACATCAAACATCAAGCATCAAACTTTAATGCTGACCCGACGTGGCTTTGAAAGCCGTAATCGTATCCGGCGTGGACTTGAGGCCCGGAACTTGACGCGCTGGGCCATGCCGTCCATGCGGTTAATGGCCGTCATGAAAGCGAAGATAGAAGCCGTGATGGTGTCCGTATCGACGCCAGCGCCCCAGGTCGTATGGCCGGCTTTATCGGTCAGGCCGAAGTAAGCAATGCCGCGGGAATCAGAATCGCGGTCCAAATCGTGTTCGCTGTAGACGAGGTTGCTGAATTCAATGCCATAGGCTTTGCAGACAGCGTTGCTGACGGCGTTCAGCTGGCCATTGCCAGCCCCTTCGAGGACGACTTCTTCGTCGTTGGCGCGGACCAGGACTTTGCCGACCCATTTGTCGCCTTTCTTCTTGAGCGAGAAGTCTTCGACTTTCAGCGGCGTTTCGGCATTGAGGTAATTCTTCTGGAAGACGTCGTAGATTTCGGCCGGTTTCAGTTCCTGATGCTTGTGGTCCGAAACCTCCTTGACGAAGTAGCTGAAGTCTTCGCGCATCTTCTTCGGCATGTCGATGCCGTAGTTCTGTTCCATAACGAAGCCTACGCCGCCCTTGCCGGACTGGCTGTTGATGCGGATGACATCAGCATCGTACGTGCGGCCCACATCATGCGGATCGATGTACAGGTACGGGCAGGTCCAGTACTGTTCGTTGTTTTCCTGGCGGAAATGCATGCCCTTGGCGATAGCATCCTGATGAGAACCAGAGAAAGCGGCGAAGACCAGCTGGCCCGAATAAGGCTGACGCGGATGGACATGCATGCGGGTCACTCGTTCGTATGTTTCCACCAGTTTCGGCATGTTGGAGAAATCCAGCCTGGATCGACGCCTAAGGCATACATGTTCATGCCGATGGTGACGATGTCGGCGTTGCCCGTCCGTTCACCATTGCCGAACAGAGTCCCTTCAACGCGGTCGGCGCCGGCGAGCATAGCCATTTCAGCATCGGCAACGCCTGTGCCGCGGTCATTGTGGGGATGAACCGATAAGATGACGTTGTCGCGGTATTTCAAGTTCTGCGACATATAGGCAATCTGCGAAGCGAAGACGTGAGGCATGGACATCTGTACCGTCGACGGCAGGTTGATGATGGCCTTGCGGTCAGCCGTCGGTTTCCAAACATCGAGGACGGCGTTGCAGACTTCCAAAGCGTATTCCGGTTCCGTACCGGTGAAGCTTTCCGGCGAATATTCAAAGCGGAAGTTGGCACCGGCTTCGTCCGTCAGGCGCTGTAATAATTTCGCACCGTCAACGGCAATCTGCTTGATTTCTTCCTTCGATTTGCGGAAGACCTGCTGGCGCTGGGCAAAGGACGTAGAATTGTAAACGTGGACGATAGCGTTCTTGACACCCTTCAGGGCATCGAAGGTCTTGCGGATGATGTGTTCGCGAGCCTGGGTCAGGACTTGGACCGTGACATCATCAGGAATCATATCGTGATCAACTAAGTAGCGCAGGAATTCAAATTCCGTTTCCGAAGCAGCCGGGAAGCCGACTTCGATTTCCTTGAACCCCATACCGACTAAGACTTTATAGAATTCAATCTTTTCTTCAAGACTCATAGGAATGATGAGGGCCTGGTTACCATCGCGCAAATCGACGCTGCACCAAATCGGCGCTTTATCGGGATATTCTTTCTGTGTCCAGGACATATCGACAACGGGGGGCATAAAGTAACCTTTTTTGTAATGTTCTACGTTTTTCATACTGCATCTCTCCTATGATTATGAAATAAATTTAAAATAAATCATTACACAATCAAAATAAAAAATCTTCCGTCTCAAAGAGACGAAAGATTATACTTACGCGTTACCACTCTAATTCCTATCCGAAGATAGGCTCTCTACAGGTACGGACAACTGTCGATACCCTCCTGTCTGTTAACGGCCAGGCCCCGGCTCCACCTACTCCTTTTGTTTCAGCGAGCTGCTTAGAGATGAGTTCTGTTCCGTGCCGCTGCTGCCTCACACCACCCGGCAGCTCTCTGGAAACATTCCGGAACTTACTAGTTCTCTTCAACGCATTTTTATTTTGGATTGTTTGTCTGTTGACGCTTTGTATGTTATCATAACCTTTTGTAATTTGCAAGGCTTTTTCCAGAACTTTTCCGAATATTTTTAGCTTAAACGTGATACTTTATTTATAAAAAGCCAGTAAAATCAAGTTTAACGTTTATCTTTATGCAAGTCTTCTCCTATACTCCCGCCCCTATCTTTTTCCCTTGATTAATGCTATAATAAATAAGTTACACAACAAGGAGGAAGTACATGTTAGAACAATTCCAAAATTTGAATATTAGCGAAGTCATTATCCGCGCTCTCAACGAAATGGGCTTTGAAGAACCGACGCAATCCAGGCTGAATCGATTCCTGTCGCCATGAGCGGCAGCGACATGATTGGTCAGGCCCAGACCGGTACGGGTAAGACCGCTGCCTATGGCATCCCGGTCCTGGAAAAAATCCTGAAAGCCGAACCGTCCAAGGATATCCAGACCGTCGTCCTGTCGCCGACGCGTGAACTGGCCATGCAGGTCGCCGAAGAACTGAACCACCTGGCCCAGTTCACCAACATCCAGGCCCTGCCGATCTACGGTGGCCAAGATATGGAACGCCAGCTGCGCCGCCTGCGCAAATGCCCGCAGATCATCGTCGCTACGCCGGGCCGCCTCATCGACCATATGAAACGCGGCACCATCGATTTGAGTCACATTACGACTATCGTCCTCGACGAAGCCGACGAAATGCTGGACATGGGCTTCATTGATGACATCAACATCATCATGGCCGCTACGCCGAACACGCGCCAGACCCTGCTCTTCTCGGCTACCATGCCCAAACCGATTCAACAGCTGGCCGAAACGTTCCTGCACGACCCGCTCATTATCCGCATGAAGGCTAAAGAAGTCACGATGAACCTCATCGAACAGTCTTACATCGAAGTGGCGGACCGCCAGAAATTCGACATCCTCTGCCGTCTCCTGGACCTGCAGGAACCGGACCTGGCCATCATCTTCGTCCGCACCAAGCGCCGCGTCGACGAAGTATCGGAAGCCCTCAAGAAGCGCGGATATTCCGCCGAAGGCATCCACGGCGATCTGACCCAGGCGAAGCGCGACACGGTCATCCGCCAATTCCGTGAAAAGACCATCGACATCCTCGTCGCTACAGACGTTGCCGCCCGCGGCCTCGACATCAGCGGCGTCACGCACGTCTTCAACTACGACCTGCCTCAGGACCCGGAAAGCTACGTCCACCGCGTCGGCCGTACCGGCCGTGCCGGCCAGAGCGGCGAAGCGACGACCTTCGTCATTCCCCGCGAAATGGAACACTTGCGACCATCGAACGGCTCATCAAGCGCCGCATCACCCGCCGCAAGGCACCGACCTTCTCGGAAGCCCTGGAAGCGCCCAGCAGGCAGCCATCCGCAGCCTGATCACGACGACAGAAGAAGGCAATTTCGGGACGTACAAAGAAAATGCCGAAGAACTTCTGTCCAACTACGACTCGGCTGCTCTCGTAGCTGCTGCCATCAAGCTCTTGACGAAAGAACCGGACACGACGCCAGTTAAGATCACCGAAGAAGCCCCGCTCCGCGTCCACCGCAGCCGCAACAACCGCGGCGACCGCAATAACCGCTGCTACAACCGTAACGACCGCCGGGGAGACCGCCGCAACCGCAAAGACGACGGCGAAGGCAACAGCGAACACCGCGGTGAACGACGCCGCCATTTCGCTCCCAAGAATCGGGACAACAACCGCAATAATTCCCGCAACAACCAGCGCCGTGAAAATAAACAGCATAAAGAACCGAACCGTTCCGTATTCAAACCTTATTTTAAGGATTGATGTGAAAAAAGGAGCTGTCGCAAAGCGACAGCTCCTTTTGTGGTTCGTTTGGCGTAATTCGTTTGCCGAAAATCTGCACAAATACAGCACAGGCTGTTCACAGAATTCGCGCGGGCGCCCGGTATGGGCGCCCCTACGCTGACCTGCGGCTTGCTCCATTACGACAAACGACCCACGGCAAACGGCAAACGTGGAAAAAAAGCTTCATGTATGACGTCAGAGGCTTTTTCATGCTTGCTGCAGCGCGTCCCAGGCGTTGGCGACGTCGGCAAATTCCTGCAGGGACAGGGTTTCGCCCCGGCGCTTGCCGTCGATACCGGATTTTTCCAGTACCTGGGCAATCTGTTCTTTACTCATGCCCGTGTTCTTCAAGGCGTTGGAAAAGTCTTACGGCGCTGCTGGAAGGCCGCTTTGACGACCTGGAAGAATCGCTTTTCATCGAGCAAATCGACAGGTGGCTTCTGGCGGACATCCATGGCGACGACGGCCGACGTGACTTCCGGCGCCGGCATGAAGCATTTCGGTGAGATTTCAAAAAGCATCTGGGGCTTCGTATAATACTGGACCGAGACGGACAAGCGCCGTAAATCTTATGGCCTGGTTCGGCACCATGCGTTCGGCCACTTCCTTCTGGACCATGACGACGATGCGCTTGATAGGCAGCTTCTGTTCCAGGAGCTTCATGATAATCGGCGTCGTAATATAGTATGGCAAATTGGCGCAGACCGTGAAGGCTGGTGATTCATGACTTCTTCGATATCGATGCGCAGGATATCGCCGTGAACGACGCGCACGTTATCATAGTGTTCCAGCGTCTTGTCGAGGACAGGCAGCAGATGGTCGTCCAGTTCGACAGCCGTCACAGCGGCCCCCGTTTCAGCCAGGGCCTGGGTCAGCGTGCCGATACCCGGCCCGATTTCCAGGACCGGATCGCCTTCACCGATGCCGGCTGCGTCGGCAATATCGTCGACGACGGCGTGGCGGATGAGGAAATTCTGGCCCAACTTTTTATTCATACGCAGGCCAAAGCGTTTGACGACGTAGCGGACGACGTCGGGATTAGACAAGTGACTTCTTTCATTTATTTCACCTCGCGGATCTGACGGAGAGCATCATCCCATTCGTCACGGGTGACGCCGTAATGATTCAAGCGTTTCAAAAACTGTTTGGCATTGCCATAGCCGATACCCAGGATAGCGCCCACTTCGGCCCGGCGGTCGGCGGCATCAGGCGTCCCGTTGAGGCCGGCAGCGGCGATGTCCTGCATCGTAAAGGTTTCCTGCGGTTCATACGTGGCACAGCGGACTTTGGACAAAGCCAGGCGGATGGCTTCTGGCGAAGCTGTTCGACACCCAGGTCATTGTTGGCAATGGCATCTTTCCGGGGAATGAAGGCGTGCTTGGCCTTCGGGAAGCGGTCGGTCAGGAATTTGCGGATCTGCTCCCCTGCCCGGTCGGGGTCGGTCAGGATGATAATGCCCCGCTTTTCATAGGCACAGCGTATCTGTTCCAGCGTATGGGGCTTCAAATTGAAGCCGTCTGTCGTAATCATATCGACGTCGATATGGCTGGCCCGGATGCGGGCGACATCAGACCGGCCTTCGACGACGAGGACTTCCTTAATCATGAGCGGCTCCTTCCCGATGTTCAGCAATGTACTGCGCTGCGCTGAGGATGGCCAGGACATTGTGTTCAAAGACGATGCCCCCTTGGAGATAAATCATATAGGGGTCGCGGATTGGGCCTCGGCCGACAATTCGATAGATGACCCTTGGACGAAATCGCCAGCAGCCATGATGATCTTATCGGCATAGCCCGGCATATCGTCAGGAATCGGCGTGACATGGGCATCGACGGGCGAGAAAGACTGGATGCCCTGGCAGAAGAGGCACATATTCTGTTCGTTTTCCAGATAAATGGTCTGAATCAGGTCGACTCGCGGATCCTGGACGGCCGGCGAGACCTTGAAGCCCATCTTTTCAAAGACAGCTGCCGCGAAGACAGCGCCTTTGATGGCCTGTGCCGTGACGTGCGGTGCCATGAAGAAGCCCTGGAAAAAGAGGCGGTACCCAGCCGCATAGGAGCCGAGTTCGTCGCCCAGCCCGGGAGCCGTCAGGTAGTCGGCGGCTGCATGGACCAGTTCTTCCTTACCGGCAATATAACCGCCTGTCGGGGCGATGCCGCCACCGGGATTCTTGATGAGCGACCCGGCGATGATATCGGCACCGGCTTCAATCGGTTCTTCTTCGGCAGCAAATTCACCGTAGCAGTTATCGACAAAACAAATCGTCTGAGGGCTGACCTTCTTGACAACGGCGATAATCGAACGGATATCGTCGATGGTCAGGGACACCCGCGTGCTGTAACCGCGGGAACGCTGGATGAGGACCAGTTTCGGCTGCTTTTCGGCGACGGCCGCTTCAATACCGGCCAGGTCGTAGGCGTTGTCCTTCAAGGCGACTTCTTCATAGCGAACGCCTTTTTCCTTCAAAGAATGGGGCGTTTCATGGGCATAACCAATGACGCCCTGCATCGTATCATACGGTGCGCCGACAAGGCTCATCATGAGTCGCCTGTCTGCAGCAGGGCCAGCAGGACCGTCGCCAGCGCATGGGTCCCCGATACGAAATGAGGACGGACAATGGCTTTTTCCGCTTTAAAGACGCGGGCAAAGACTTCGTCGAGCTTTTCCCGGCCCATATCGCTGTAACCATAGCCCGACGTACCGGCAAACTGATACGACGAAATCTGGGCTTCCTTATAAGCTGCCAGGACTTTCGCCGTATTATGGAGACAAATCGTATCAATCCGTTCAAACTGGGCCGCACATTCGGCCAGCGCTTCTTTTCGTAAAACTTCTAAATCCAAAGACAATGTTATGATTCCTTTCTGTATTTGCTTAGTTTATAATGAAAGGCTCTCCTAATAGGGGAGCTGTCAGCTTTGCTGACTGAGGTTGCTTTTCTCTCATACCGTTTGCAGAATTCTGAAAAAACAACCCTTCTGCCTCTTCGAGGCACCTCCCCTATTAGGGGAGGCTTTCTGCTCTTCGCTTTCATTCATCAGGATGTGCACAGGATTCGCGCGGGCACCCCACGTGGCTCCCCTACGCTCTCCAGTGAGCGTCTATATCACGGATGACGGCCCGGGCAGGGCGGCTTCGTCCTCGTACTGGTCTTTTTCGTACCAATGGATATAGGGCATGCGTTTGAACCACGTGAGCTGACGCTTGGCAAAACGCCGCGTCCGGGTCTTGATGCGGGCCACAGCGTCATCGAGGGGCATCTGTCCCTGGAGATACAGGGCCAGTTCCTGATAGCCGATGGCTTCATGGCCTGGCAGTCCGTCGGGATGCCCCGGTCCAGCAGGGCCTGCACTTCATCGACCCAGCCGGCAGCGATCATAGCGTCGACGCGTTCTTCGATGCGGGCATATAAGACGTCCCGCGGCAGGCGCAGACCGATGACATAGGCGTCATAGACCAGGCCGTGAGCCTTGCCGGCGCGGACGAAGGTCTTCCCTTCGCCCTGTTCAATAGCACTGACCAAGCGGGTCAGGCGATGCGTATTGGAAAGCAGCTCGTGCCAATCTGGCGGCTGCCAATCCGTTTCCCGGACAATATAGTCTTTCAGCGCCCCTTCATCGAGGGAGGCAATGCGTGCCTGAGCCGCTTCCTTATCGGCCTCAGTCATGCGGGCCGTCTGGAAATCGTAGCCTTCCAGGAGGGATTGGACATAGAGCCTGTGCCGCCGACGACGATGGGGACTTTGCCCTTCCCGTTGACTTCGGCAATGGCGCTCCCTGCCATCTCACAAAAACGGGCTGCCGAATAGGGCTCATCAGGCTCGGCAATATCGATGAGATAATGGTGATAGCGGGCTAATTCGTCCGCCGTCGGTTTCGCCGTACCGATATCCATATGGCGGTAAATCTGGTAGCGTCGCCAGAAATGAGGTCGGTCCCGTACTGTTCGGCCAGGGCAAAACTGAGCGCCGTCTTGCCGACCGCCGTCGGACCGATGATGGCCATTACTTTTTCCATGAATCACACTCCAATACGGCATAGCCAATGCGGCTGTATTTGCCGCCATATAAGGTAACCTCCGGGAAATCGCGGCAGAGTTGGCGGAAATCCCGCTCCTTGATGACGACCCGGCGCCGGCTTTCTGCAGCGCCCGTTCAATCAGGTCCCGCGTCAGACCGCCGTGTTCCATAATGGCCCGGACGGGCTGGAACTGGCAGCTCGCCTCGACAGGCCGCTGGAACATGGGATCGAAATAGAGGACGTCGTACACGGGTCCTTCGTCGGATAATAGGTAATCGCGATAATCGCCACGGCGCAGAGAAATCCGTCGCAGTGCCGCCGTGACGTCGTCTTTCTTGTGGACAAAATGGGAAAAGCCCCACGATGTGACCGCTTCCAATAGGGGTGACACCTCCAGGGCATCAACGCGTGACCCAGTAGGCAAGCCAAAAGAAGCAACGGCCGCATCGGCGCCAAAGCCGCAGGTGCAGTCGAGGACGGTGATAGCAGCTTGGAAGCCCCCCTCCCCATCAGCGCTTCCAAGAGATGGTCGCGCTGGCCTTTCCGCAAGTTCTGGATGCGTAGTTCGGCCATGTTGAGACTGAAGAAATGGCTGCCTTCCGGGCGGTCGATTTGGGTCCCCGCGACGAATAGACGAGGAAGTCCTCGCCGTATTCATCCATCAAGGCCTGTATAGTCCGCTTTCCCCGCGGCACATAGGTGAAGCCCTGGCTTTCGGCCCAGGCCTTCCCTTCACATTGTAATTTTTCTTTGGCCTTCAATGAAGGCACGACGTAAATCATATGAGTCATGTCCGTTTAAATAAATGGGCTAATTCTTTCGGTGTAAAGCGGATGATCGTCGGACGGCCATGAGGGCAGACATAGGGTTTTTCCGTATGGAACAAATCATCCAAAAGTTGTTTCATCTGGCGGATATTGAGGCTGTCGCCGGCTTTGACAGCACCGTGGCAGGACAGATAGGCCAGGGAGCGATGACGGACCATGGCTTTATCCGGTTCCTTCTGGTCGTGCAAGAGCAGGCAGATATCTTTCAGGGAATCCGCAATATCGCTGGTCTGCAAATCGCAGGGTACTTCTTCCACGCGCAGCGTCGTCGGCCCGGCTTCAGAATACGTATAACCCAGGTCGTTGAAGACGTCCTGCCGTTCCAGCAGAAGCGTCATATCGTCGCTGTCAACATCGACGAACTCCGGCGTCAGCAGCTGCTGGCTCGGCATCCGTTCGACGCGCTTGCAGAACGTATCATAGCGGATCCGTTCGTGGGCGGCATGCTGGTCGACGATATATAAATCCTGGCCCTTCTTGGCAATGATGAAGCAGTCCGCCACTTCTCCCAAAGGAATGAAGACGTCGTCATCGCCATCAAAGACGATTTTCGGCGCCCCTGCCTCGGAAACGACAGATGTCGCCTCTGACGGGCCGCCTTGGCCATGTTGGGCCAAAGCCTGGGAAAAGAGACTGGGTTGATCGGCTCCCCCACGTTCTTGGCGGGCACCCCACGCAGGAGGCTCCCCTAATAGGCCCTTTTGGGCCCGGTCAGGACCATCCGCAAGAGGCTCCCCTGATAGGGGAGCTGTCAGCGCAGCTGACTGAGAGGTTGTCTTCCCCACTGCCGGGCCTGCCTTGGGACCATGCCCTACGGTGGTTGTTTGCCACCTCTGCGGGCGGCGGCCACGTGG